>Ga0307486_1000631_pt1 | contig 30894 bp, 25 predicted proteins | sample CBIW02metaG_FD_203663 | JGI IMG/M metagenome (GOLD analysis project Ga0307486, IMG submission 203663) | Sea-ice brine microbial communities from Beaufort Sea near Barrow, Alaska, United States - CBIW 0.2 | ecosystem: Environmental > Aquatic > Marine > Coastal | place: USA: Alaska | collected... | reverse complement strand
CCATGTGTTAGATCTTTCCTGCTGCTGGAGCCGACGCTTCGTTGGCTTCAAGTTCGGCCAAGAAACGATCGACAATGGCACTGGCTTTCGCGTCGTCGGCCAGGCTTTCACCGATCACTCCCGAGGCGAGGTCAATGGCAAGGGTGCCGACCTCACTACGAAGAGATACGACGGCCGCTTGACGCTCGGCCTCGATTTGGGTTTTGGCACTCGCCGCGATGCGACCTGCTTCTGCCGTTGCCTGTTCCTTGTGCTCAGCGACAATTCGCTGGCCGTCGGTGCGGGCTTGGTCGCGGATGGCACCGGCCTCAGCGCGAGCGTCAGCGAGCTGAGCCGTGTACGCCGCGAGTGCAGCTTCGGCCTTGCGCTGGGCGTCGTCTGCCTTGGCGATGTTGCCCTCGATAGCTTCTGCACGGTCGTCAAGAAGCTTCTGCATCCTTGGAAGAACAAGCTTCCAGAAGAAGAACAAAATCACGACAAAGCAAACCGCGGACCAAATGATGTCGTATATCTCTGGGATCAGCGGGTTTCGCGCCGCGTCTTCCGTTGCGGCTGCAATTACTGCGTGAAGCATCATGCCTCCTAACTAAGTGTGAAGAGGACTAGTTCGTGAAGATGAAGTAGGTCGCGATGCCGATGAAGGCAAGCGCCTCGGTAAAGGCGATGCCGATGTACATCAGCACCTGAAGGCGGCCGGCCAGCTCCGGCTGACGGGCGACACCCTCGATGGTCTTGCCAACGACGATACCTACACCGATTGCCGGGCCGATGGCTGCGAGGCCATAACCGACGGTCGCGATGTTTCCTGTGAGTTCCGCGAGAACGGTTGTTGCGTCCACGTATGTTTCCTTCCGTGATGGTGAAGCCGGCGAGTGCCGGATTCTTAAAGTGTCTAGTGTTCCTCAGCCAGCGCGAGCTGGATGTAGACGGCGGTGAGTAGGGCAAAAATGTAAGCCTGGAGGACGGCAATCAGCACTTCAAAGAGAGTGAAGGCGAAGCCGAAGACGAGGGTGCCAGCGCCGAAGAGCTTGAAACCACCATCCGCAGTGAAGAAGAAGAACTGGGTAGCGCTGAAGAACAGCACAAGCAGAAGGTGCCCGACGATCATGTTCATCATGAGCCGCAGCGTGAGGGTGACTGGCCGCACGAGGAATGTAGAAATGAATTCGATCGGCGTCACGATAATGTAGAGGCCCTTGGGGACTCCGGGAGGAAAGAGTGAGTTGCGGAAGAACTTGCCCGGGCTCTTCCTAACACCCGCGTAAATAAACGTTCCGTACGAAATGACACCCAGCAGCAGGGGCACGCCAATGACGGACGTACCGGCAATATTGAGGAACGGAATGATGCCGGTGATGTTCATAAACAACACCATGAAGAAGATGGTGGTCAGAAGCGGCAGAAACCGCTTTCCGTCTTTCTTTCCGAGCAGGTCTTCAGCGATATTGACGCGAACGAAGTCCAGTCCCATTTCGGCCAGGCTTTGACCGCGGGTCGGAATGATCTTCATTCGGCGTGTGCCGAGCCAGAAAAGAAGCATCAAAACCGCGACCGCCAGAAAGCGGATCAAAATAATGCGGTTGATCTCGAAGTTGGTACCCGCGAAGAAAATGACATCGGGGAAGAATTCATTGATGGAGGGACCGTGAAATTCACCGTCGCCGGTGGCAGACGGGAGCATCAGGTTTACGGCGATTTCTAGCAGCGCTTTCTCCTGTTTCGGGGCGGTGAGCTCTGCTCGCGCATCGACGAATATGGGCAGGTTTACGACGCTGTACAGCATGTGCAAACCGGGTGGGATCGGTGTTTACTCTAGCAAAGATCAGGCGTAGCACCGAATCGAAAGTGCGATCCGTGGGTGAATAGGCCTCCCGCTTGCACGCTGGCCCTCGCCAAGGCCTAGTCGTCTATCGGTGCGGGGGGCAGCGTAACGTCGCTCACGTAAGACAGGCGACTTTTCATAACTACGATAGCGTCCACCACGAGCGAGCCAATGACCCCCGCAATAATGCAGAGGAAGAGCACCATTGGCTCGATCCACGCACGGTCTTGCAGCACGACAAGCAGCACCATGAAAACAACAAACTTGAGTAGCCAGCCACCCATGATAATGCCGAAGAAACCGCCGATCGCGGCTTGGCTACCGGCGACTTTATTGGCCAGCAGAATGCTGCCCGCGGTAATGCCCATGAAAGCGACCGACATAACCGTTCCCAGCAGGGCACTCAGTATCCCGGACCCGCCGGCCACAAGATACCCCGCAATGCCCCCGACGACGGCAATAGCCAAGGCCACCCAGCCGCCGGACACGAGAATGCGTCGAAGCACAGGAATCGAGGTGGGCTGCGCGGAAACTGATGGGGTCATGCTGGTCATACGTTCTCCTCGGCGGGTGCGGGGGCTGATCTGGCTGACGGTGATGTTCTGGGCGCTGCGGCTTCATCGAGCGGATCGTACTGGTCGAGCACAGCGATCTGAGGTGGTGCCGATTGGCTGATCCATTCTCCGGTCTTGCGGCGGCCGAGCGGGGCGAGCGTCACCAGCGTGCACGCGAGGAGCGACGTGACCAGAAACACGGAGGCGTACCAGGTGGGTAGACCCAGATAGACGGGAAGTATGTAATAGAGCAGACAGCCAATGGATGCCGCCGCCGTCCACCCGTAAAAGATCAGCACGGCGTGAAGGTGCGAGTGTCCCATATCGAGCAGTCGGTGGTGCAGATGCTTTCGATCGGCGCTAAAGGGAGATTTGCCGGCTCGCACTCGGCGAAAGACGGCGAGACCGAAGTCGAGCAGCGGAATGATCATGATGGCCACCGGCAAGAGGATGGGAATAAACGCCGGGAACAGCTGGGAACGATTGACGGCCGTTGGGTCAATCTGGCCGGTTACGGCAATGGCGCTCGTAGCCATGAGCAGGCCAACCAGCAGAGCGCCGGCATCACCCATGAACATTTTGGCCGGATGCCAATTCAGCGGCAAGAATCCCACACAGGCGCCGACCAGGATGGCGGCGATAAGCGACGCGAGGTTGAAGTAGTTCGTCGGCGACGTGTCACGCACGAGAAGATAGCTGTAGAGAAAGAAGACACCATTGGCTATGAGCGCCACCCCGGTGACCAGACCATCAAGGCCGTCGATGAAGTTGATCATGTTCATGACCACCACGATGGCCACGATTGTGAAAGCGATAGACATCCACCCGCTACCGACCGTGCGACCGCCGATGGGCAACGAATAGATTTGCACACCCTGCCAGGCCACCAGCCCTGCTGCGATAAACTGACCAGCCAGTTTGGTCATCCAGTCCAGGTCCCAGATATCGTCCGCGACGCCCACGAGCACGATGAGCAGTGCCGCACCGAGAATCGCCAGGATCTGCTGCGGGTCAGCGAAGACCAATTGGAGCGGCGCGAACGCTCCCGCGGTCAGATACGCAATGCCAAAGGCGACGAGAATTCCGAGAAACATGGCGATGCCACCGAGGCGCGGCGTGGGCCGGGTGTGAACATCCCGTTCGCGAATCTTTGGGTACAGCCGATACTTATGGCTGAGTTTGTAGACCACGATCGACAATAAAAAAGTGACGATCGCCGAAACGAGCGCAAGAAGAACGAAAACAGTCATGAGCTACCGGCTGGCATCCTCTTCTGGCGGAGCATCTTCGGCGGACGGAGCGACAATTGTAGGAATCGACGCGTCCTCAACGATCTCGACTGACGCCCCAGAGCTCGCTGCAACCCCGGGGATAGCTGGTGCAGCTGCCAGCACATCACCGACGACGGCTGCGATGGCGTCTCGAGAGATAACACCGGATCGCACAATATGGAGAAAACCACCGTTGGTGGAAAAACCACTGGCATCAATAATGGTCGAGCTGTTGGCGCCGGGCGACGCCTGGGACTCGACGGCATCCGGTTGCTCATCCATGACGAAGTCGAATGCGCTGCCGTAGGTGCTGCCGGCGGGGCCACCATCGAGGTACACGTCGATGCTCTCTCCGAGCGCTCCTTGGGAGGAATGAACGTTCGTGGCGGCGGGTGATCCGCTGAGGTTCGCGCTGGAAACTGCGAGGGGGCCGGTTTCGGTGAGAAGATCCAGCGCGATCTGGTTGCTCGGCATGCGCAGTGCCACGGTGCCACGAGTTTCACCCAGATCCCAGACTAAGGACGGTTGGGCATTGACAATAACGGTCAATCCTCCCGGCCAGAAGGCCGCTACGAGATCGCGAACCGGTTGCGGCACGTCGATAGCGAGGGCGTCAAGAGTGGTGACGGCCGGGATAAGAACCGGCGGCGGTGACGTGCGCCCACGACCCTTGGCATCGAGAAGGCGCTGCACAGCCTCGGCGTTGAACGCATCGGCAGCCACGCCGTAAACGGTGTCGGTGGGGATGACGACGAGATCGCCCCGCGCAATAGCCAGCTTCGCCAGTTCAATGTGCGCGGCGTAGTCAGACTCGCTCGTGTTCGAGTCGCTCGTGCAGTCGTAGATACGTGTCATTTCCGGCAATTCTAACCCAGCATGGTGGTGAAGAGCAGATTGCTGCGCTCCGGGTGGTGTGTTGGGGACTCGAAATTAGGGATGCAGGGCTGTCGTGGCCCGGTCTCTGCCGGTGTAATCACGGTGCGTCGCCGCCGCTCGCCAGCCATCCGTGCGCAATAGGTCTCGAATATCGGGCCCCTGTCGTTCGCCGTGTTCAATAACGAGCACACCCCCGGAACGTAACAGCCGAAGGCCCGTAGCGGAGACGCTCCGCACCACGTCGAGGCCGTCACTGCCGCCATACAGGGCGTGCGCCGGATCGAAAAGACGAACCTCGGGATCGCGGGGTATGGCATCCGCAGGAATATATGGGGGGTTGGAAATTACGACGGCGACCTGGCCGTCGAGTTCTGTACAGGCCTTGGCGAGGTCGCCAAAAACGAGTGTGGCGTTGTCGAAACTGGCCTCGGCAAAATTGCGTGTTGTCCAAGGAAAGGCCTCTGGTGAGTTCTCGATGGCAAAAATGCGCGCATGAGGCACTTCGGCGGCCAAGGCCAGGGCAATCGCGCCACTACCGGTGCCGAGGTCAACGCCGATGGGTTCAGGGTCCGGCATAGAACGCAACGCGTCGATGGCGAACTGGGCAACCTGCTCGGTTTCGGGCCGAGGCACGAATACCCCCGGCCCGACGTGCAGCATCAGGGATCGAAACGGGGCGAGGCCAGTGATGTGCTGGAGGGGTTCACGGGTGCTGCGGCGCACGAGCAGGGTGTCGATGGCAGCGGCATCCGCGGGGCTAACGGCCCGATTCAGGATGCTGCCCGCCTGCACTTCACCACGACTCTGGCGGAGTATATGGCCGATCAGGAGATCAACATCGACCTCCGGTTCGTTGATACCTGCCGCTGTCAGCAATTCGATGGCCCTGTTTCGTAGGGCGGTGAGAGTGATGGGCAGGTCTGATTCTGAAGAAGGCACGTAGTGCAATGTAACCCACCTGCTCACACCCAGCCGCAAGACCTAGGCTGGAGATTGCTTTGTCCACCGAACGAAAGTTGCTCTCGTGCCTAAGATCTACTCTGACATCACCCAAGCTGTTGGTGGGACCCCCCTCGTGAAGCTGAACCGCCTAACGGAAGGCCTGGGCGCAACCGTGCTTGCAAAGCTCGAGTTCTACAACCCCTCTAGCAGTGTCAAGGACCGCATTGGCGTTGCCATCATCAATGCCGCCGAAAAAGACGGCACGCTGCAGCCGGGCGGAACCATCGTTGAAGCGACCAGCGGAAACACCGGCATCGCCCTGGCGATGGTGGGTGCCGCTCGCGGCTACACGGTCATTCTGGCAATGCCAGAGACCATGAGCAAGGAACGTCGTGTCATGATGCGTGCCTACGGCGCCGAAATTGTGCTCACCCCGGGCGCGGATGGCATGCGTGGCGCGGTCGAAAAGGCAGCCGAGATCGTTGCCAACACCCCGGGCGCGATGCTGGCCAGCCAGTTCACCAACCCGGCCAACCCCGCCATCCACCGCGCAACGACCGGTGTAGAGATCTGGAATGACACCGAGGGCGAGGTCGATATCCTGGTGGCAGGGATCGGCACTGGCGGTACAATTTCTGGTGCTGGAGGCTATCTCAAGGAGCAAAAACCCGGCCTCAAGGTCGTGGGTGTTGAACCGATCGACTCCCCCATCCTCACCGGCGGCACACCCGGCCCCCACAAAATTCAGGGCCTCGGCGCGAATTTCATACCGGAAACCCTGGACCGGGATATTTACGATTCCATCACGGACGTGACGCTGGCCGATTCACTAGCTACGGCGCGAGCACTCGGTACGGAAGAGGGAATCCTCGGCGGCATCTCCTGCGGCGCAGCTGCATGGGCAGCGCTCGAGCAGGCCAAATTGCCCGAAAATGCCGGAAAAACCATCGTTGTCATCATCCCGGGCTTCGGTGAGCGCTACATCTCAACCGTGCTCTACGAAGACCTGCTGGACTAGGCGAACGCGCTACACCGTACATGAACCTGTTGCCCCGGCTCCGCGAAGATATCGGCGCTGCGCGCACCCACGACCCTGCCGCGCGCAGTAACGTAGAGGTTTTTTTGGCCTACAGTGGGCTGCACGCGGTGTGGTCCTATCGGTTGGCGCATCGTCTGTGGAACGCCGGATTTCGTTTGGTCGCCCGAATACTCTCTCAGCTCACGCGGTTTGTGACCGGGATTGAAATACATCCCGGGGCAACTATTGGGCGTCGTCTCTTCATCGACCATGGCATGGGCGTAGTGATCGGCGAGACGGCAGTTCTGGGCGACGATGTGATGCTGTACCACGCGGTGACGCTGGGCGGCAAGAGCCGCCACGGGCATGCCCGGGGGGTGCGGCGGCATCCGTTTCTCGACGACGGCGTCACCGTTGGTGCGGGCGCCAAGGTTCTTGGTCCTATCACTATTGGAGCGTGGAGCACGATCGGTTCAAACGCTGTGGTGACTAAGGATGCCCCGCCCCGCTCGCTACTCGTAGGCGTACCGGCAATAGTCCGTCCGCAGACCCCTGCCACGGTCCAAACCGCCCGTGGTGGCTCTCTAGAACCCGAATACTACCTATAACTCAGCGACTGGGCCCGGGCCCGGAGCGGGGGCCCATGTTCTATCATGGGCCCAGTTTCCGGGCCCGGGCCCGGTCAGAGTTAGTGCGGGGGTTACTCGGGGTCGCCCAGTTCGGCCAGGCGGGTTTCTTCGTCGGCGTGAATACACGAGTCGATGACCGGGCCCAGGGCCCCGTTCATGACGGCATCCAGGTTGTAGGCCTTATAACCGGTGCGATGATCGGCGATGCGGTTCTCGGGAAAGTTGTACGTGCGGATGCGCTCGGAACGGTCCATCGTACGAATCTGGCCCTTGCGCACCAGGGAGGCCGCAGCATCGATCTCTTCCTGCTGACGAGCCAGAACCCGTGCACGCAGCACACGCATTCCCGCTTCTTTGTTTTGCAACTGTGATTTCTCGTTCTGCATCGCCACCACGATTCCGGTGGGGAGGTGGGTGATGCGCACGGCGGAGTCGGTAGTGTTCACCGACTGACCACCCGGACCACTCGACCGATACACGTCGATCTTGAGGTCGTTCGCATGAAGTTCGACCTCTTCGGGCTCGTCGACCTCGGGAAAGACGAGCACCCCGGCGGCAGAGGTGTGGATGCGCCCCTGTGATTCCGTAGCCGGCACGCGCTGGACGCGGTGCACACCGCCCTCATATTTCAAGTGCGCCCATACACCTTCGGCAGGGTCACTCGAATTACCCTTGATGGCCAGTTGGATGTCCTTGATACCGCCGAGGTCGCTTGAGGTCTGCTCAATGATTTCGGTTTTCCAGCGATTGGACTCGGCATAGTGCAGATACATTCGCAGTAGATCGGCGGCGAACAGTGCCGATTCCGCACCGCCCTCGCCCATTTTGATCTCCATGATCACGTCGCGGGCATCGAGTTCATCGCGCGGAATCAGCAGGCGTCGCAGCTTTTCAGCTGTGACCTCCAACTGTTCCACAAGCTCCGGAATTTCCTCGGCAAAGGCAGCGTCTTCATCGGCAAGTTCCCGGGCGGCCTGGAGGTTATCGTCAACGGCTTTCCACTCGTGGTACGCCGCGATAATGCGACTCAACTCGGCATAGCGCCGGTTGACCTTCTTCGAACGGGCCGGATTCGCGTGCAACTCCGGATCCGCCAACTGCGACTGCAAGTCATCGTGCTCGGCCAGCAGCGTGAGGACGGATTCGAACATTACTGATCCTTGTCTGACCCGTTCAGGGTCGGCATCGACTTCTGAACCTGCATAAGAAATTCCACGTTCGAGGAGGTTTCCTTGAGACGCCCCAGAATGAGTTCAAGAGCCTGCTGCTGCTCGAGGCCGGCGAGAGCGCGACGCAACTTCCAGGTGACCTTGACCTCGTCGGCGCTCATCAGCATTTCTTCACGGCGGGTGCCCGATGCGTTTACATCGACGGCGGGGAAGATGCGCTTGTCTGCCAGGTGGCGAGAGAGACGCAACTCCATGTTGCCGGTGCCCTTGAACTCCTCAAAGATCACTTCGTCCATTTTCGATCCGGTCTCCACCAGCGCGGAAGCGAGAATGGTGAGCGAACCACCGTTCTCGATGTTGCGCGCTGCTCCGAAGAAGCGCTTCGGCGGATAGAGGGCGGATGCGTCGACGCCGCCGGAGAGGATACGCCCAGAGGCCGGAGCCACCAGGTTGTAGGCGCGGCCGAGGCGGGTGATCGAGTCCAACAGCACAACCACATCATGGCCGAGTTCAACGAGGCGCTTGGCGCGCTCGATGGCCAGTTCAGCGACCGTGGTGTGATCTTCGGCAGGGCGATCGAAGGTGGAAGCAATGACTTCGCCCTTCACCGTGCGCTGCATGTCGGTGACCTCTTCGGGGCGCTCGTCAACCAGCACAACCATGAGGTGAACCTCGGGGTTGTTGGTGGCGATGGCATTAGCGATCTGCTGCATAACGATGGTCTTGCCGGCCTTGGGCGGCGCCACGATTAAGCCGCGCTGACCCTTGCCGATAGGAGCGACAAGGTCGATCATGCGCTGCGTAAGCTTGCCCGGCTCAGTTTCTAAGCGCAGACGTTCGGTCGGGTACAGCGGGGTGAGCTTGTGAAAGTCAACCCGCGCTGCCGCCTCCTCAACGGTCTGACCGTTGATCGAGTCGACCTTCACGATGGCGTTGTACTTCTGACGGCCGGACTGGTCGCCCTCGTGCGGCTGGCGGATGGAACCGACAACGGCGTCACCCTTGCGCAGGTTGTACTTCTTCACCTGGCCGAGCGATACATACACGTCGCTCGCACCGGGCAGGTAGCCGGACGTGCGCACGAAGGCGTAGTTGTCGAGCACATCGAGAATGCCGGCGACAGGAATAAGGACGTCGTCGTCGTTGACTTCGGGCTCGAAGTCGTCGCCCTGGTTGGGACCGCGACGCTTGCGATCGCGGTAACGGTTGCGGTTGCCGCGGCCGTTTACGTCATCGTCCTGCTGGTTGCGGTCCGGACCCTGGTTGCGGTCCTGGTTGCGATCTTGGCCGCGATCGTTCTGACCTTGATTGCGGTCCTGGTTACGATCGGCCTGGGCTTGCGCGCGTTCCTGGTTGCGCTCTTGGTTGCGTTCATTGCGTGCCTGGCGCTGGCTCTGGGCACGGGTCAGGCCCTCATCGTTGGCGCCGTTCTGGTTCTGGTTGTTCTGGCCCGGATTGTTCTGGCCCTGGTTGTTCTGGCCCTGGTTGTTCTGGCCCTGGTTGTTCTGGCCCTGGCGGTCGGTAACGGACGCGTTATCGGTCTGATTGCGGTCACCACTGCGGTCACCACTGCGGCTGCGGCTCCGGCTCCGGCCCTGGCGGGGCGCGGCAGATTCGCTGCCTTGATCGTTCGCCTGGTCGTTCGCCTGGTCGCTGGACGGATCGCTGGCCTGATCATTCGAGTCGTCGGCCGCCTTGCCCGGCGCATCGGCTGGCGCTTCGCTAGCCTCGGCACCAACAGATTTAGTGGCGTCGTCGTCGGACGCCGTGGACGTGAGTGCGCTATTGCGCGCCGACGAAGCACGACGAGACGGCCGGCGGGTAGCCGGAGCGTCCTCCGATGCTGTAGCGCTCGGCTCCTCTTTGACAGCGGCGGCTGAGGCGTCAGTCGATGCAGCAGTCGGTTGTTCGGTGGCTGGCGCCTTGGCGGAGTCCACAACAACAACGGCAGCATCGTCGAGGGCCACCGGTGCAACCTGCACGCGCTTGCGGGCTTGACGAACCGGCTTGTCACTGTCCGTAGCGGCGCCTGCAGCGGAAGCGGCGCTGCCACTGGCAGATGCCGTGCCGCGGGCCTTGCGCGCGATGCGCGAGCCGGCCTCCGGCGCGTCGGGCAGGATGATGCCGAACCCGGTGCTCGCATCGGCATTGACGTGGGACTTGGCCGGAGCAGCGGTAGTCGTGCTGGCACGACGGGGTGCCCGCTTGCGTGGGGCCGTGTCGATGGCCTCGGCAAGGCTCTCGGCCGGCGCGTTCTCGGTGCTAGTGTCTGCAACCGGTGCGGCCTCGACGACCGGCGCCTTTTCGCTGTCAGTGTCTGCCGCCGGTGCAGCCTCAACAAGCGGAGCGGCCACAGCGGAAGAAGCGACGTCACCGTCGGCAGCTTTCTTGGAGGAAGCTTTGGTGGTGGCAGCGGTGCCGGATTGCGCCGCCGATATGGCGTCGACGAGGTCGCTTTTGCGAAATTTGGAAGCGCCGGAGATGCCCAGTTCAAGGGCCAGAGCCTGAAGCTCGGACACACGCAGGGCACTCAGGCGGGGATTGACATCAGTCACGAAGGGGGTTCCTTTCCCCTGCCGAACAAAAATTCAGGCCAGGAGATGTATGCAGCGATCAATACGTTGCGAGTGGTCCAATCCGACAAATGGAGGGGATTGGTGTAAACACACACAACTACGCACGAATCGCATTAGCAGTGAGGTACGGGGAATGCACCGGAGAAGATGTCGCCGTAGGCGGTTTCTATCGGGTGCACGATAACCATAGCATCCTCACGAGCGCACGGTGCAACGCGCCCAAGGTGCGACGCGCCCAAGGTGCGACGCGCGCAAGGTCGACGCGCACGAGGCACGTCGACCGTACTACGGGCAGTCAGCCTATGCGGCGTTCTCTTGAACCAGCGGATGCACCGTGGCACCCTGCACGTCCACGGCGAGCATGAGTGCGCGCCAGGGAGTATCTGATTGCTGCGCCACAAGTTCAGCAGCGATCAGACGCTGACCCGGGTCGCTTGCCAGCACGAGAATGGAGGGGCCGGCACCCGAGACCACAGCGGCAAAGCCGGCGTCACGCAGCAGTGAGATGAGTTTGTTTGTTTCCGGCATTGCAGTGGCACGGTAGCTCTGGTGCAACTTGTCTTCGGTTGCGGCAAGAAGCAGTTCCGGACTCTGGATCAGCGCTGCGATCAGCAGTGCAGACCGCGACAGGTTGAAGACCGCGTCGGCGTGTGGCACCGAGTCGGGTTGCAGGCTACGAGCCAGCGCGGTGGACATTTCTTGCTCGGGTACGAATACGAGCGGCTTCACGCCGCGGTGCACCATAAGCTTCTTGTGCCGCGGGCCTTCCGGAGTGGTCCACGCAATGGTCAGGCCCCCAAACAGTGCCGGGGCAACGTTATCGGGGTGGCCCTCCATCTCGGTGGCCAGCACGAGCAACATCTCGGAATCGATATCGACCACGCCCTCAAGCAAGCCCTTTGCGGCCATGATGCCCGACACAATGGCAGCACCGGAGGAGCCAAGGCCCCGACCATGAGGTATGACATTTTTCGCCACAATGTTGAGACCGGGCATCGGCTGGCCAACGGCCTTGAAGGTGTGCATAATGGCGCGCACAACCAAATTGCCTTCATCGGTTGGCACCAGGCCAGCACCAACACCGTGAACTTCAACGAACACGCCGGGCTCGCTGCGCACGGTTACTTCAAGCTGATCATATTTGGCCAGCGCCAGGCCAAGGGTGTCAAAGCCGGGGCCGAGGTTGGCCGTCGTGGCCGGCACCTGCACCGAAACGGCGCGTCCGATGAACGAGACGGGGGCCGTCATGCCTTGCCCAGGCCGAGCACGCTGGCAATTTCGGCAGTGTCAACCGGAACGATCGTGGGCACCACATCGGAGCCATCTGCGGTGCGCAGAGCCCATTGCGGGTCCTTCAACCCGTGGCCGGTCACGGTGATCACCACGGTGGAGCCCTTCGGAATAAATCCGGCTTCAGCGCGCTCAAGCAGGCCGGCGACTCCAATAGCCGATGCCGGTTCCACGAAGATACCCACCTCCGCCGAAAGGATGCGGTGGGCCTCCAAAATTTTCACATCGGTAATCGCGCCGAAATAGCCATCGCTGTGCTCCCGTGCATTCAGCGCCAGTTCCCACGAAGCCGGGTTGCCAATACGAATGGCACTGGCGATGGTGTCGGGCGCGTCGACCCGGTGACCCAGCACAATGGGAGCGCTGCCGGCGGCCTGAAATCCGAACATGCGCGGAAGCTTTGTGGTCGCGCCGCGAGCCACCTCTTCGCTGTAGCCGCGAAAGTAGGCCGTGTAGTTGCCAGCGTTGCCCACCGGAACGAATTGAAAGTCGGGAGCATCGCCAAGCACCTCAACGACCTCGAAAGCGGCGGTCTTCTGGCCTTCGATGCGGTCAGGATTAACCGAGTTGACCAGATGCACCGGATAGTTGGCGGCGAGGTCACGGGCAATATCGAGGCAGTCATCAAAGTTGCCCTGCACCTGCAACAGCTGCGCATTGTGCGCCACGGCCTGGCTGAGCTTGCCCATAGCGATCTTGCCCTCGGGCACCAGAACGGCGGCCGTGATTCCCGCGTGAGTGGCATAGGCGGCAGCCGAGGCACTCGTGTTGCCGGTCGAGGCGCAGATAACCGCTTTCGCGCCGTCTTCCATTGCTTTGGAAATAGCCATGGTCATGCCGCGGTCTTTGAACGAGCCGGTCGGGTTCATACCCTCGAACTTGATCCACACTTTTGCCCCGGTGCGCGCCGAGAGCGCTGGCGCCGGAATTAGCGGCGTTCCGCCCTCACCGAGCGTAATAATCGGGGTCGCATCCGACACGTTCAGCCTGTCGAAGTATTCGTTGAGCACCCCGCGCCACTGACGGCTGACGACGCGTGAGGCCTGGGCCTGGTCGGTACTGGTCTCGCTTGGGCTAAACATCAGACTCCTTCAACTCTTAAAACGGATGCGACTTCTCTGACCACACTGTTGGCGGCCAGGTCTTGCACGGTGGCGGCAAGCGCGGCCTCCGTTGCGTCATGGGTCCCGATCACTAGGGTAGCCGTGGCTGAACGGGCGGCATGACTCGCCGTGCCGACGACGGCGGGCGTCATGGACTGTTCCACGAGCGCCAGAGAGACCTCGCGCTGGCCGAACACGCTGGCGATGGTGGCGAGCACGCCGGGTTCATCGGTTACCTGAAGGGTGACCGCATAACGGGTGGTTACTCGGCCGATGTCGAAAACAGGCAGCTCGGCATGGCTGGATGCCGCCAGTCCCGGACCACCAGCAACGTGCCGTCTGGCGATGGACACGACATCGCCCAGAACCGCCGACGCGGTTTCCACTCCCCCGGCTCCCGCTCCATAAAACATGAGGCTGCCGGCGGATTCTGACTCGACGAACACGGCGTTGTTGGCTCCGTGCACCGCGGCGAGCGGATGGCTGCGCGGCACCATCGCCGGATAAACCCGCGCTGATACTCCGTCGATACCATTTTCATCGGTGACCCGCTCACAAATAGCGAGCAGCTTCACGACGTACCCCGCTTTGCGAGCCGATTCAATCTGGGCGAGGGTGACCGAGGTTATTCCTTCGCGATAAACCGCTTCCAGCGGCACAGTGGTGTGAAACGCCAGGCTCGCCAGGATGGCCGCCTTTTGCGCAGCATCGAAACCTCCGATGTCGGCGGTGGGATCGGCCTCGGCATAGCCGAGCGCAGTCGCTTCGGCGAGCGCGTCGTCGAGGCTGGCCCCTTCGGTGTCCATCCGGTCGAGAATAAAGTTTGTAGTGCCGTTGACGATACCGAGAATGCGCTTCACCTGATCGCCGGCGAGGCTTTCCCGCAGCGGACGCACGATCGGAATCGCTCCGGCGACGGCAGCCTCGTAGTTGATCTGCGCGCCAACCTGGTTGGCGGCGGCGAAGAGCTCGGCTCCGTGCTGAGCGAGCAGCGCCTTGTTGGCGGTGACAACATCCGCTCCGGAGCTAACCGCGAGCAGAATGTAGCTGCGAGCCGGTTCAATGCCGCCCATCAGTTCAATGACAATGTCGGCGCCCAAAATGAGTTCTTCGGCGTTGGTCGTGAAGAGTTCACGGGGCAGGTCGACGGTCCGTTCGGCGTTGACATCGCGAACGGCGATTCCCACCAATTCGAGACGCGCTCCAACGCGGTTGGCGAGCTCTGAACCCTGTTCCAGCAGCAGTCTGGCCACCTGGGCCCCGACGGACCCGCCGCCGAGGAGGGCGACGCGCAGATTGCGGTATTCGGTCTTCAAGATTTTCCTCCGTTGGTGGGCGTGGATGGAGCTGCCCCGGTGTCCCGCGCAAGCAGGTCAGCAATTGTTTCGCCGCGCACGAGCATTCGCGCCACACCATTACGCACAGCGACGACGGGCGCGCGGCCCTGATAGTTGTAGTTGTTGGAGAGGGCCCAGCAATAGGCGCCCGTTGCGGGTACGGCGAGCAGGTCGCCCGGTCCCACGTCACCGGGCAGGTAATCGGAATCCACGACGATGTCGCCGCTCTCGCAGTGTTTTCCAGCAACGCGCACGAGCATGGGTGCCACGGTCGACGAACGATCGGCCAAGCGCACTGCGTAGTCGGCTCCGTACAGGGCCGGCCGCACGTTGTCGCTCATTCCGCCATCGACGCTGACGTAGAGGCGGGGGGCACCTGCCACGTCGACGTTTTTGGTCGTGCCGACGCGGTACAGGCTTACCCCGGCGGGACCGATGATGACCCGGCCCGGTTCGAAGGCAACGACGGGCAGCGCAATGTTCAGGCGTGCACACTCTGTGGCAACGATGTCGGCCAGGGCCTCGGCGAGTTGACGAATCGGCGTGGGTTCGTCGGCGCTGGTGTAGGCGATGCCGAAGCCGCCGCCGAGGTTTAATTCGGGCACGGGGCCACCGTGAAGCAGGGTGGCGTGCAGTTCAAGCAGGCGCGCGGCCGATTCGGCGAAACCATCGGCACCAAATATTTGCGAGCCGATGTGGCAGTGCAGACCGACGAAGTTGAGCGCTGTTTCAGCGCGAATACGATCGACCAGGCGGGCGGCATCGGATAGCACGATGCCGAATTTCTGGTCTTCGTGCGAGGTGGCCAGAAAATTGTGGGTGTGCGCATGCACACCACTGTTCACGCGCAGGCGCACATTCTGGATTCGCCCGTTCCGAGCTGCAGCTTGGGCAATTCGACCGATTTCGATCTCGCTGTCGATGACGATGGTTCCCACACCCACGTGGGTAGCTTCATCAATTTCAGCCAGCGACTTGTTGTTGCCATGAAAACCGAGTCGTGCTGGATCTGCGCCGCCAGCCAGCGCAACGGCCAGCTCTCCGCCACTGCAGACATCGATGTTGAGACCGGCCTCAAGCATCCACCGCACAATTTCAGTCGAGAGAAAGGCCTTGCCGGCGTAATACACTTTGACGCTCGTGCCGACGCGCGCGAATTCGTCCTGAAACACGGCGAGCAGGTCGGCGGCGCGGGTTTGGGCATCCGCTTCGTCAATGACGTAGAGGGGAGTGCCGAATTGGGCGGCGAGAGCGGTAGCCGTCACCTCACCGAGCATGAGTTCGCCAGCGTTGTTACGAGTGGCGGAGAGGGGCCACAGACCCGGGGCGAGCGCGTTGGCGTCACTCGGCAGTGCCAACCAGTCGGGCGCGAGGGGGTTCAGAGTGCGTTCGAACGGGTCAGATGACACGGGAGGTACCTCACGAGAGTCGAAGGGGAATCTCAGCGAGCGAACCCGGATTGGTCCCTGGAGCCGGAAAATGTAGAGAGCCCGAGTTAAGGGGCGTCTTTAGACCCATTCTACCGGTGCGGTTAGCACGGTTCGAATTAGTCGGAGCAGTTGCCGAGGGTGGTCAGCGACTGCGCGGTGAGCCTGAGCGTGCTCGACTCCAGCGTAACGTGCGCGCGCTGTGGCGAGATATCGATGCCACTAAGTTCGACGCCCTTCGGTAGGTAGCCGGCAACGCAGACCCCGATCGGAGCCTGCTGCATAATCAGGCCCACCAGCGGTGTTGCATCGATGTCGCCGACCCCACTCGTGACGGTGACTGCGGTGGGCGAGAAGTTTACGGTTTCCCCGGCAATGCTGGCAGTTGCGGTGGCCGTGAATCCGACATTGAAAGAGAACAACGCCACTGTGCCTGTGTAATCAACTGTCCCATCACCGAGAGCGATAACGGCGTCCGCGGGCGCAGTGCCGGACGCCTGAACGAGTTGGTTCAACGCCTCTTCGTCGAGGTCGAGCGTGGCGGTCAGTGACCCGATGGCCTTCGCCGTGTTGGTTGACACATCACGCGCAATGACATGAACGGAGGCCGGAGCACCATCGACCGAAAGTTTTGGCGCGGTCAGTTCGATTTCATCAAAGCTGCCGGCGATGAACTGTGCGATAACGGAGGTGCCGCCAATATGCACCGCAACATCACCGGTGACGGATGCGGGCATCTGACTGGTGATTTCGGTTTCGGCGCGACCTTCAGCAAAGGCACGCACCCCGCTGTCGATAAGAAAATAGGCGACGACCAAAAGAATGGCGATACCACCAACAATTATGAGCGGAACGAGCCCGCGGCGTTTGGTCTTGGCCATCATCACATGCGCTCCGGAGCGCTGACGCCGAGTAAGCCCAGACCGTTACGAATCACCTGGCCGGTGGCATCGTTGAGCCAGAGACGCGTGCGGTGCAGGTCGCTGATCGGCTCATCGCCGAGTGGAATGACCCGGCAGCTGTCATACCAGCGATGGTAGTAACCGGCAACCTCTTCGATGTAGCGCGCCACCCGGTGCGGCTCGCGCAGCTCTGCGGACTGGGCGACAACTCGAGGAAATTCTTGCAGCACACCCAGCAGCGCAGACTCGCTGTCGTGTACCAAAAGTTCGGGGGCGAAAATGGTGCGTTCCACTCCGCTTGCTGACGCGTTGCGCGCCACTGAGCAGGTCCGCGCATGGGCATACTGCACGTAGAAAACAGGGTTGTCGTTGGTGCGCTTGCCGAGCAGATCAAGATCGATATCGAGCTGGGAATCACTGTTCGAGCGCACCAGCTCGTAGCGACCGGCGTCGACGCCAACCGCGTCGACGAGGTCATCGAGGGTGACGATGGTGCCAGCGCGTTTGGACATGCGCACCGGCTCACCGTCTTTGAGCAGGTTGACCATCTGGCCGATCAGAATCTGTAGGTTCACACCGGGCTCGTCGCCGAAGGCAGCGACCATGGCCATCATTCGACCCACATAGCCGTGATGATCGGCCCCAAGCATGATCAGGCATTGGTCGAAGCCACGCTCACGCTTGTCGAGGTAGTAGCCGAGGTCGCCTGAAATGTAGGCGGGTTCACCATTGGAGCGGATGATGACGCGGTCACGATCATCGCCGAACGTAGTGGTACGCAGCCAGATCGCGCCATCCGCTTCAAAAATATGGCCCTGCTCACGCAGGCGCTCGATAGCGCGGTTGACTGCGCCAGATTCGTGAAGTGAATCTTCGTGAAAGTACACGTCGAAATCAACGCCGAAACCGTGCAGTTTGTCTTTGATCTCGGTGAACATAAGATCGACGCCGATAGATCGGAATACCTCCTGCTGCTCATCGCGGGGCAGCGCCGCGACGTTACCGTCGTACTGGGCGAGCACGCTGTGGGCGATATCACCGATATAGGCTCCGCCGTAGCCATCTTCCGGGGTGGGTTCCCCGAGGTAGCTGGCCAGAACGCTGCGGGCGAAGCGGTCTATCTGCGAACCGTGGTCGTTAAAGTAGTATTCCCGGGTCACCTCAGCACCTTCGGCGGCGAGAACGCGGGCCAGGCTGTCGCCTACTGCAGCCCAGCGCACTCCACCCATGTGGATGGGGCCGGTGGGATTGGCCGAGACGAATTCGAGGTTTATCTTGAGGCCGTCATAGAGGTGGCCGGTACCGTAAAGGGCTGCTTGGTCGACGATGGTCTTAGCCAGGGCGCCCGCCGCTGACGCCTCCAGCCGAATATTAATGAAGCCAGGGCCAGCGATTTCAACAGAGGCCACTTCGGGGAGCGCCTCCAGGCCTGTGGCCAGTTCCGCTGCAATGTCGCGTGGGTTGGCGCCCAGGGGCTTGGCGATCTTCAGCGCAATGCTCGACGCCCAGTCACCGTGATCGCGGTTGCGCGGGCGCTCGACAGAAACATCGGCGAGGGTGAGCCCGAGGTCTACCCCAGCGGCGTCAGCCTCACTCCGGCGTTCGCTGACGCGCTGGATGAGAGCTAGAAGGGACTGGGAGAGTTCGGCAGGAGTCACTAGATAATCGTACCGGCCCCTCCTGTTGGTAAGGTCAAGGAGTGACTGATACACGCGTCTACCCCACTTTTGCTCGTTCCGCCGCGAGTGTGCTTCGCCGGCGCGCCGGTCTGACACTGGCCGGTGGCGCTGTGTTCGCTCTGGTTCTTACCGGCTGCAGTGCTGGTGGTGAGCCCACGCCGACGAAGTCTGCACAACCTACGAGCAGCCCATCCGCTGAGCCCACGTCGAGCGCTGAACCCACGCCGACTCCGACGCCTACCCCGGAGGCAACCGGATCGCCGATCGCCCAGAGCTGTGGTGATCTGCTGACCCTGCAGAATATTTACGATTTCAACCCAAATTACGGCACTGCACCCAGCTATTCACCATCAGCCGGCGGCCTCGCCGAAACCGCCGCGAGCTATAACGGCCTCACCTGTGGTTATTCCAACCAGTCGAGCGGGGAACTCATTGAGGTCTCGGTCGCAGCTCCGAATGATGTTTTGATGACCACCCTCAAGCAGCAAGCGGATGCCGATAGCCAGCCCGTTCCCACCTACGGCACCCCGCCGGTCGTGGATGGTTTCTTCAATTACATCGGTGGCAGCGGCCAAGCGCAGGTCTTCACCGGAACCTACTGGGTCACCATGAGCTCACCGGCGTTCTACAACGAACCCGGCGCGGTTGAAGGCCTTATGACGGCGGTACTCGGTCACCTCGGATAGCGGATGAGGCGGTCTGAGTCGGTCTACTCGTGATGCTAACCTTGAACCACCCTGGCCCCCATAGCTCAGGGGATAGAGCACTGCCCTCCGGAGGCAGGGGCGGCAGTTCGAATCTGCCTGGGGGCACACCCGTCAGATCCGCGTAATCATGCGGATCTAAGACCAATCGGCTGATGTTAGAGATGCTGGCAATTCGTCGCTTGCCCACATTTTGCCCACATTCAGTTTCATAATGACCTGATTTAGTGCTGCAGCAACGCTGTCAAGGTCAGCGTCAAAGAGGTCGCTGTACGTGTCTAGCGTCTCCTTGGCGGAGGCGTGTCCGAGCATTCGTTGAAGCGCTTTGACGTTGGCACCTGCCGAGACGGCCAAGCTGGCGCACGTGTGGCGGAGTTCATGAGGAGTCAGTCCCGGCACTCCGATTTCAATGGCAGCTGTGTCGAACCAGCCGCGTCGAAAAACCCGATTCCGCAGCACACCGCCACCTCGAGCCCCAACGAACACGTGATCCGTCATCTTCTTGCCAGCGACATGAATAGCCAGCTGCTCTGCGATCGATGCGGGCACGGGAATGAAGCGCTCTTCATAATCCTTGGGCGATGATTCCTTGAAATACCCATTCACCTCCACCATCGTGGTGCGGATGTGGAGTCGACCGGTCGCGGAATCGAAGTCCCGAACCTGCAAACCCGCTAGTTCGCCCCAACGCAGACCTCCGTACGCCAACACCAGCACGAGCAGCCCGTAACCGTTACCCCCGCTATGCACCTCGACCGACTTGGCCAAGGCTGCAACTTGGTCATGCGAGAGGAATCGCTTCTGAGATTTGGAGATCTTGGGGAGTTTGAGGCGTTGCGCGGGATTTGCTGGAAGGCGACCGTCGTCGACAGCGAGCTGCAAGGCGCCCGAAAGCACGTTGACGATTTTCCGAACGGATGCCGGCCCTTGTGTTGTGCTGAGCCCGCCCGCCCACTGCTGAATTCGAAGCCGCTCAAGGTCCCCCAAAGCGATCGGCCCCAGTTCGGGAACAATGTGATTGCGAATCGCGCCGTTCACGCGATCCAGAGTGGATGGGCGCAGGTCCGAGCGGCTGGCCAGCCACGTCGCGGTCCAGTCCGCGACCGTAACCCGAGCGCGGCTGGGATCGATGTATCGGCCTGTATGTTTAGCGATCTCAACGGAAGCGAGAAACAGGTCCGCGTCACGTCGGGTTCGAAACCCTCTCTTGTCCGTCTGGGATTTGTCGGGCTTACGGTACCGCACGCGATAGCGGCGGCCATTTGCGGTGTCGTACGGTGTTACGGTGCCCATGTTTGCCTCCGACGAGGGATGCCAGGCCGGCGTCAGATCCGCGCCAGCGAAGACGAATCTACATAGGAACACTCTAACTTCATTGGCGTGATTGCTGTATATCCAGGACCGTGTTGATCGTCACGGTTCCTCATCACGCACCAGGGCGCTGGGAGCACGCGCTCAGTCCCAGAATTCGGCAACGTGCGCAGCGATGGCTTCGATGAGATCCAGGTCCGCGCTCGTTGAATCACATGAGCAGGCCCAAACGACTTCGCAACACGTGGTGGTCCGCGATGGCGACAACGCGCTCAACCAGGCTTCCATGACGGAATTTCAACGCACTAACCGTCACCGCTGATTTCAGTATTTCTCTATCTCAGGTGTCTCTCACCCTTGATGCTCTTCCTGTTGTCGTCCGTACTGTCAACACGGAACCAGACTCAACGATACGAAATCGTCGCTAAATGAGTGAAGAATGCTACTCGATGTCTTACTCTTCGTCCCATCGATATCGCGGATTGGCATACCCGCCCGGCGCGATTGCCTCCCCTTCGAGGTACCGCAGTCGGTCCCATTTTTCGCGTCGCTACGATAGGACCGTGCTACATAATCAACGGAATAATTTGGCCCGACTCGAAGCTCGCGAAGCAGAAGGTGAGTCGTTCTGGTCCGAGACATTCCTCAATAGCTTCCGCGTTCGACTGATACACCTCATGCGTGACTTGGGCGGCTCGCAGACAATAACCGTCGTAGCTCGAAAAGAAATTCTGATCGATGAAGGTGTCTTCTTTCTTGTTTCTGAAGGCTACGCGGACGCATACGATTTTGAACAATACGTTCTCAATGCCGAGGACCGCATGATGCCTACTGTCATTGAAGCATGGTCGCAGACCGCCAACGATCCGAGGAGGAAGTCTCACCCCAACATGCACGATACGGGTGAATTGTTTGATAAGGCAGTCAACGAATGGTTGACGCAAAGCCGCATCTCATTCGAACTTATACGACACGAGATGGTGCCATTCAGCTCACGAGAGCTTCATGTAGAAGTTGTCGCTCCCGCACTTCAACTACTTTCGGTACGGGCCGATTGGTTGCCAGTCGAGACTGCCTACAGAGGTGCCCTCGTCGAACTGTCCAGAGGCGCAGCGGCGAACGCCGTGACTGACGCTGGCACTGCTCTTCAGGAGGCTTTCACGGTCTTGGGATGCGACGGCAATTCACTTGGAGGACTCATCAAGTCGGCACGAAAGAAGGAGATTCTGAATGCACACGACCTTCCCATGCTTGACGCGATTGAGCGAATTGCCCAGTGGGTTTCAGCGGATAGGAGCATTACGGGGGATTCTCACAATGCGAAACCGGCCGAAGTAGACGACGCGTGGCTCACTGTGCATGTCGTTGGTGCTCTGTTATTGCGACTAAGTAAGCAGCTGACGCGGTCGTAGTCTGCTGTGGAACTTTGGGCTCCAATAGACTTGACTCCCAGTTCAACATAGAGTCGCCGGTTCCTGCTCCAGCTTCGCAAGAGCACCGAGACGACGTTCGGCTCACGGAGCGATCGGAGACGAACCGAGCTGGCACAGTCCCCACGTTGATGGACATTCGACACTCGACATGAACCGTAACTAAGCGTCACGGATATATTCTTTGCATAAGAAGTTGGCGAATGTTCATGTGCAGCTACTGGGCCGGCGGCACCGAAAAACAGATCCTCAAGGCCCGGTTTAGCAACGCCTGACGCGCTAACCCTCCGCGATTCTGAGGGTCGCTTCGCGTTCGCTGGCCAAACGAACTATTGCCGCCAGCTGCTGAAATCTTGTGCGGCGTCCAAAGATTTTTATTCCTTTCCTGCCCGCAGCCCTCGCCTTGGCCTTGGCCTTGGCCTTGGCCTTGGCCTTGGCCTTGGCCTTGGCCTTGGCCTTGGCCTTGGCCTTGGCCTTGGCCTTGGCCTTGGCCTTGGCCTCTGATTCAGCCTGAGCCTGAGCCTGAGCCTGAGCGATCCATTCACTGATCCGCTCGCTCTCATCACCGGGCATAAAGTCGAGAGCCAGTCGAGCCAACTAAAGAGAAGTTCGATTCTGTCTTCTCACACCCTCCGTTTCCGCATTTAATCTGTTGGCCTCCGCATTGAGTTTGTTTGCTTCGGCTGTCTTGACATCGCCGCGCTTCCAGATGAGTCGCGCGGCGGCAAGGCCTGTAAAGAACGATACGGCCGTCACGGTTCCGGCCAAAAGGTGCGGGCCAGCGCTCAGCAAGAGCTCGATTTCAACCTCGAACGGGCTTCCGTATCGAAGCGACCGAATGCGAAACCCAGTCGACTCACCACCTAAAGCGGCCATCGAGGACGTGCTTCTTCGCCCTACCGAAAGATCGCCGGCAACGTCCAGAAAATCTTCGAGATCGACAAGTGAATGTCGAAGTAATCCGAGTGAAACGCTGGAACTTTGCTCAAATCTCAGGTGCAGGAGTTCCGAACGTACCTCCACGCGGCTTTCGGCGACAACATCAGACATGGCAAGAACATATTGGTAGCCAGACACGACGAGCCATCCGACTCGCCCCGCAGAAGGCGCAGACCAATAGCAAAAACAAACGCGTCGGAGCTTCCTGGCCCTCCGCTCGAGCGGGGCCCATGGTGACGACATAATGCAACTGGAGAGGCTCGCATCGAACAGTTCGAGGGCTACCAGTTGATCGGGACGCTCGGTTACCTCCCCAACATGCCTACGCGAGTCTTGACCCCGAACAATTGCCCTAATCGCACAACAGCATCGGTTTTCAGACTGCGGCCCTGGCCGCGTATCTGCACCACCGTCAAAACGCGGTGGAAAAGACATGCGGCAGCGCCGCCTCGAGGCGGCGCCCACTAAAGACTAGATCGGCGAACGCTCCGCACTGAACCGCAGCGCCATCGACTCCATCTGCTCCATCACGAGCTTGATGGCGCCGGGTTGCTGGTCGGGCGGATAGCCGTTCAGCACTAGCAGCCGCTTGATCGACGAACGCAGCTTGGCGCGCACGTCGTCGCGCACGGTCCAATCGGTGCGCACGTCGCGGCGCATCACCTGCACGAGCCCGCGCGCAATGTCGGCCAGCTTGCCCTCGCCCTGCAGAACCACGGCGGACTCGTTCTGGGCCACCGCATCATAAAACGCCAGCTCATCGCTCGTCAGCGCCGGCGAGAAGTGCAAACCCCGCTGCGACTCGAAAGCGACCTCGCGCGACATCTCCACGAGCGCGGCAATCACCTCGGCGGAGGTCAGCTGCTGGTTGGTGTACTTGTTCATCAGCTCGGTGATGCGTTCCGAGAACGCGCGCTGCCGCACCATGTTGTTTCGAGTGGATGCCACGGCCTCCTCGGTCAGCAACTTGCGCAACGCTTCAATCGCCAAATGCGGGTTGCGCGCTTGCTGCGTCTTCGCCACGAACTCCGACGTCAGGTCGCTCAGCGACGGCTTCGGCATGCCGGCCGCCTCGTAGATGTCGAGCACCTCACCCGACGACGTCGCGGACATGATCAGCTCCCCCAGCAGCCGCTGGATCTCCTCCGGGATCGGCTCGCCGCGGGACTGCCGGTCGAGGGCATCCGCTTTGGCCATCCACACCCGGATCTCCTCGTAGATCTGCACCTCGGGGCGCAGCACAGCCAGGTTCTGCGACCCCGAGCACAATGCCCAGGCCCGCGACAACTGCCCGGAGTACCGGCGGTATTTCACGCCTAGGGTCTCTTCACCCTCGACGATCTGGTTGCCGGGCGTGCCGGGGGCCCGCAGGTAGTTCACGGCACCGGTCACCGCGTTCAGGTACGCCTTTGGACCACCCTTGTGAAGCACGGCCTTCCAGTCAAACCCAGCCAGTAGCCCACGCAGAGTCTCGACCAGCGTTTCGGTGAGGGCGACGACCTCGTCGATGTTGCGGCCGAGCGGCTTGCCGGTCTGGTCATCCGCTGTGTATTCGGCGAGCGCCTTCGCGAGGTTCTCGGCGAGCGGCGCGTAAGCCACGAGCAGTCCGTCTTCCTTGCCGCGGAAGGTGCGGTTCACCCGCGCCAGCGTCTGCATGAGCAGCGCGCCCTTGAGCGGGCGGTCGAGGTAGAGCGTGTGCAGCGGCGGCGAGTCGAAGCCGGTGAGCATCATGTCTTTCACGATGACGAGCTCGAGCGGGTCATCGACGTTCTTCAGCCGCGCCTTGATCACATCGTTCTGCGAGGTGCGCCGCACGTGGTTTGAAACCGGCGGCTGGTCCGTCGCATCGCCGGAGTACACGACCTTGATAACGCCCTGATCGAGCGCCGCCGAATGCCAGTCGGGGCGCAACGCGACAATCGCTTCGTACAGCAGCGCGCAGATCTCGCGCGTGCCGCCGACGATCATGGCCTTGCCCGGCGCCTCAATGAACTTGATCATGCGGCAGCGCCGGTTTTCCCAGTGCGCCACAATGTCCAAAGCGAGCGCGGCGATGCGCTCGGGCGCACCGTAGACCGCGTTGACCACGGCCACGCTCTGCTCGATGCGGGCCCGCTCGGTTTCGTCGAGCCCCTGGGTCGCCTCGTCGGCTGCCTCGTCGAGTGTCGCCTCCGTCACATCCGCTGCCAGCGATACCTTGATCAGCCGGGGCTCGAAATACACCGGCACGGTCGCGCCGTCGTCGACCGCGCGAGAGAGGTCGTAGACGTCGATGTAGTCGCCGAACACGTCCTGCGTGTTGCGGTCGTCGAACGAGATGGGCGTGCCGGTGAACGCGATCAGTGTCGCGTGCGGGAGGGCATCACGCAGATGGCGGGCATACCCGTCGAGGTCGTCGTAGTGGCTGCGGTGCGCCTCATCGACGATCACGATGATGTTGCGCCGGTCCGACAGAAGCGGATGCTCCATCCCGGCATCCTTCTCCGCCTTGCTGATGCCGAATTTCTGCAGGGTGGTGAAGAAGATGCCGCCGGTGTTGCGCTCGCTCAGCTTCTGCCGCAGGTCCGAGCGCCGGAGAATCTGTTCCGGCTTGCCCGGCAGCAGCAGGCTGCGATCGAACGAGCTGAACAGCTGCCCGTCGAGCTCCTTGCGGTCGGTGATCACGACCACGGTCGGGTTCTTCAGCTGGGGATGCAGCGTCACCAGGTTGGTGTACAACTCCATCTCCATGGACTTGCCGGACCCCTGCGTGTGCCAGACCACCCCGGCCTTGCCATTGCTCGCGACGGCCTGCACGGTGCTCGCGACCGCCTTGTTCACCGCGAAGAACTGGTGCGGTTTGGCGATGCGCTTGGTGAGACCGTCGTCGCCCTCATCGAACGCGGTGAAATAGGTGAGCAGCTGCAGAAACCGCTCCTGGTCGTAGAGACCTGCCAGGGCGGTGTCGAGTCCGGTGACCGCGTCGCCGTCGATCGTGGTCGTGCCGGGCGGCACCGGCTTGCCATCGTCGTCGACGTTCCACGGCGAAAAGTGGTTGAGCGGAGTGAACGGAGTGCCATATGACGCGGACTGTCCGTCGGAGGCGAGCGTGAACACGCAGAACCGAAACGCCAGCGGAAACTCGCGCAGGTAGGTCTGCAGCTGGGCGTGCGCGGCGGCCACGGTGGCCCGTTCGCTGCCCGCCTTCTTCAGCTCGATGATGCTCACCGGCATGCCGTTGCAGTACAGCACAATGTCGAACCGGCGCAGGTAGTCCCCCTGGCGCAGGGTGACCTGGTTCACGGCCAGCCAGTCGTTCTGCGCCGGGTCAGAACTGATCAAACGGATGCTCGGACTCACCTCGGCCCCGCTCGCGTCGAGGTAGCTGAACGGAAAGCCGTGCACGAAGTACTCGTGCATGCGCTGGTTCTCGGTGATCGCGTCCATCGACTTAGGCGCCGTCAGCTCGGCCAGCGCCTGCCGCAAGTACTCCACGGGAACGGTCGGGTTGAGGTTGCGCATGGCTTCGAGCAGGCGCGGGCGAATGAGCAGCTCGGTCCACGATTCGCGCTCCCCCGTGCCCGGCGCGATCTTCTCGCCGGCCAGCGGCAGCCAGCCCAGCGGCTCCCCGAGCTGGTCAAGCGCGAAGTCCTCCCACGCGGCTTCAGACAGCCCCTGTGGTATCGGTGTCATGATTGTCATTGCCTATCCCCTCAATACTTTGACGCTGGTGAAAGTTAGTTGCGCCGTGCGTCAGTCATCACAGCACGCCCGCGAGCGACTTCTCCGCGTCTTTGACGAGCAGCTTGCCGGACATGAGTTGCGGAAGGAGGGCGTCGCGGGTTTCGGCGAGCGTTCGGTTTTCACGTGCAAGTCCCCGTGTCAGCGGAAGTCGAGCCTTGAATGTCGATTCAAACTGACGCGATGAAGTATCTGAAGGCAGGAATGCGAACTTCTGCATTAGGTCACCCCAATGTCTTTTGTACTCCTGCTGTGTCTGCAACCCCCGCAATGCACTAAACAGCAACAATGCCGAAGTGCCGCTACCTACGAAAGGGATGGTATTCGGACCAACGAAAAAACTCTCCGTAGCCAACCGGAGTTTGCAGGTATGGTCGCCGAAATACAAAACTGGTTGCTCATCAGACGCATCGATATATTGATCGCCGTCAAGAAATCCAAGATGGCCATTTTCACTCTGGTCAAATACCGGGTGACCGGACACCCCGAACGCTTCATTCTTCGAAATCTTGCGCACGACTGTCAAACGTTTGACGAGGCGCTCTACCGCTACGATTTCTCCAACCCCTGCGGCGTGGAGCCGTTCAAAATGAGCACATTGAAGCCTGTCCATCGTCTCGATCGATCGAAGATTGGCTGCAATCTTTTCATCGAGTGCGCCCAGCACCTCCGTGATACCGGTCTGGGTCGCAAGGCTGGGGAGCGCGATGGTCAACCGCCCCAGTATCCCCAAGTTGATGTGCGGGACGCCCGTGGCAATCGCGTTGTCCGAGATCTGCTTGAGGAAGTTGGGTGCGCTACACGCGTAGTAGACAAATCCTGCTGAGGCGATTTCGGGATTAACGCGAAGTCTCATCTGGCTTTGGGAAACTACATATTCACTGGAGTCAGAATCATCCACCAACGCGACTTGCCCCAATGTCCCGCGCTGCGTGAAGACGATATCACCAGGCGCGGCAGTATTCCGGGCCAGATCTCGGGCAACCTTTTCCTCTGAAACGTGGACGAAACTGCCCCCAAGGTATTTTCCAAATCCCAGATTTGTTCCCCGAATTACAGGAACGCCTGCCAGTTCATAGTCATTGCCAACTAGGGACGAGCCGAAAGGCCCGCCCACCAGTCCTTTGCTCGTCGCGATGGACGAAATCGGCACAGTCTTCTGCACGTCAGATCCGCCCCAGCTGCGCGCGCACAATCGCCGCGAGTCGTTCGGACTCATCGAACTGTGCGAACAGCGCGGCGCTCAGCCGAGTGATCTTCTCCTCGATCGGCTCGGCATCCTCTTCGGCCTCGGCGGCGCCGACGTAACGCCCAGGAGTCAGCGCGTAGTCCGCGGCTTTGATCTCGGCGAGCGTCGCGGAGTAGGCGAAGCCGGGCTCGTCTGCATAGGTGAGGCCGGCATCCGCTGCCGAAGGCGTGCCGCGCCAAGCGTGGTAGGTTCCGGTGATCTTGGCGATGTCCTCGTCGCTCAGTGCGCGCTCGGCGCGGTCGACCATGGTGCCGAGATTGCGCGCATCGATGAAGAGCACCTGGCCGGTGCGGTCGATCGAGCCCTTCTCCCCCGCCTTTTTATCTTTGGCGAAGAACCAGGTGCAGACCGGGATGCCAGTGCTGCGGAACAGCTGGGTGGGTAGGGCGACCATGCAGGTGACGAGGTCGGCTTCCACGAGCTCGGCGCGAATCTCGCCCTCGCCGCCGCTGTTGGACGACATCGACCCGTTGGCCATGACTACGCCGGCGCTGCCGCCGGGGTTGAGCTTGGAGATGATGTGCTGAATCCAGGCGTAGTTCGCGTTGCCGGCGGGCGGCACGCCGTAGCGCCAGCGGGGATCCTGCTCGTTGCGGGCCCAGTCCTTGATGTTGAAAGGCGGGTTGGCGAGGATGTAGTCGGCCTGCATGTCGGGGTGCTGGTCGCGGGCGAAGGTGTCGCCCCAGCGGCTGGCGAGGTTGCCGTTAAGCCCGTGGATGGCGAGGTTCATCTTGGCCATGCGCCAGGTGCGCTCGTTGAGCTCCTGGCCGAAGACCGAGAGCTCCGAGCCCTCTTTATGGTGGCTTTCGAGAAACTTCTCGGCCTGCACGAACATGCCGCCCGAGCCGCAGCACGGGTCGTAGACGCGTCCGCGGATGGGTTCGAGCATCTCGACCAGCACGCGCACAACGCCGGCGGGGGTGTAGAACTCGCCGCCGCGCTTGCCTTCGGCCTTGGCGAACTTCTCCAGAAAGTATTCGTAGACCTCGCCGAGCAGGTCGCGGGCCTTGGTCGACCCTTCACCGGTGAACCGGGCGGAGTTGAATAGGTCGAGCAGTTCGCCGAGGCGGCGCTGGTCGACGCCGTCGCGGTTGTAGATGCGCGGCAGCGTGGCCGCGAGGGTGGGGTTGGCGACCATGATGAGGTCCATGGCCTCGTCGATGAGCTGACCCACCTGTTTGAACGGCTCGCCGGCTGCGCCCGCGATGCCCTTGGCGTTCTCGGCGATGAACGTCCAGCGCGCAGCGGCCGGCACCCAGAACACGCGACGGCCGGTGTATTCGTCGACATCGTCGATGAGCTGGCCGATCTGATCCTCGTCGAGGCCGTCGGCGGCGAGTTCGCTGCGAATCTGCTCGCGACGCTCGTCGAAGGAGTCACTGACGTACTTGAGAAACACCAGGCCGAGAATGACGTCCTTGTACTGCGAGGCGTCCATGGATCCGCGCAGCTTGTCGGCGGCCTTCCACAGGGTGTCCTTCAGCTCTTTCATGGTCGACGGCAGGGCGGCGATCTTGGTCTTCGGTGCCACTAGGTGGTTCCTTTCGATGGTGCGTCAGAAGCAAGGGTGATAGTGCCAGCGGTGACACCGGCCATGAGCAAATCGGTGAGCTGATCGAGCTGCCCCAGCCGTTCGCGCGCACGCTTCTGTTCCCACCGTAGCGAGGTGAGAGCATCGGCGAGCGCCGCGCGTTGTTTCAGGGCGACCTGACGCACCGGCCAGGCGCGCCATCGGCGATGGCCTGGGGGCAACGCCGCAATGTCGGCGGCGAGTACCGCATCGAGCAGACCATTCGGGTCGGCCTGCTCGATGCGCAAAATGCGGGCCGGAAAGACCACAACCGAGGTGCCCTCGGTGTCGACCATTGCGGCCGGCTTGGGCGAGGTGCAGAACACGACGTCGCCGGGCTCGGTCACGCGGCCGGAGGGGTATGCGGCCGCAAATCTCAGTCGGTCGATGCGTCGGTGGCCGAGCTGTGAAGGGTTCGCGACTTCGGCCGGGCCGATCAAGCGGATGCCGGCGGCATCCGCTGCGCCCTCGATCACGTCGTCACTGACATCCTCGGCGGCGATGCGATTGCCCGGGATATAGCGCAGGTGCCCGGCGGAGAGCAGCTCGTGCACGGTCGAGGTCGTGGCCTGTTCGCTCGCGGCTTCGACTGCCAGGTCGGCATGGAGCAGTGCCGCGAGCCGGTCGATGGACACGGCGAGTGCCGCGGCGGGCTGATTGCGTGCCGGGATTACGGTGCTCACCCCCGCCACGAGTGAGCGGCGACTGGCGAGCAGGCTGCGGGTGAGCACGAGTCGGGCAAAGCGAAAGGCGTGGGCGCGCACCATGCGCTGGCTGCCGAGCGAGGCGGCGAGGTCGCTCACGAGTGCGTCGATGGCAGCCTCATTGAGCGTAGTCGCCACGAGGTCGGCCACCATGGCGTAGCGGTCGGCGAGGGCGACCGCGGTATGGGCGCCGCCGAGCACCCAGAGCGCCTGCAACTGTTGCGGTTTGCCGGTCAGCAGCCCGGCGGGCAGGCGCACGATGGCGCGCACTCGACCGGAGCGCAATAGAGAGGAGCGCAGTTGCTCAGCGTCGCGGCTGATGCCGATGTCGCTGAGCACCGATGCAGGTGCCAGAACTACGGCCAGCTGTTCGTCGGTCATCTGCAGCACGCTCTGCTCGATATCGGAGAGAATCTGCTCCGGCGTCATCGTGGGCCGGGCGGCCGAGGGATACTGCGCCACGTGCACGGCGGCGCCGGTGACGCTGAAGGCGCCAGACGGCAGAACCTGCAGCTCGGTGCGCACGATACCGTGCACCATTAGGCGGCGGCGCTGCAGCCGGGCGGTGGGGCTATCGACGTTCGCTGTCATCACCGCAACCTCGCCCTGGTGAATAGCAATGAGCAGGTCGCTCGCGCTGCCCGTGGGGTCGACGAGCACCGAATCAGCGAG
>Ga0307486_1000630_pt1 | contig 30898 bp, 27 predicted proteins | sample CBIW02metaG_FD_203663 | JGI IMG/M metagenome (GOLD analysis project Ga0307486, IMG submission 203663) | Sea-ice brine microbial communities from Beaufort Sea near Barrow, Alaska, United States - CBIW 0.2 | ecosystem: Environmental > Aquatic > Marine > Coastal | place: USA: Alaska | collected... | reverse complement strand
GCCCAAGTTAAGGCGCGGGCGCCGCCGAAAAAGTCTCACAGTGCAATTGTTCCGGGTTGAAAGGCTGAGGGGAATCCCCCAGTCAGGTGCAGCTTAGGCGTTGTTTCTGAACGGACAACAAAATCTTCTCGCAGTGCGCCCCGAAGGGTATTGCCGCACGTCGCACGGCCGCAGGCGAGTCGAGACAATGGACCCGCTAACAGGTCAAGCTCACTCCACTTTGGGTTTGGTGGTTGCTGAAGCGTTTGCCTCATACGAGGTGTTCGTCGACTCGAAGAAGTTCACGAGTTCAAGAGTGTCGTTGGCTGTTGCCATCCACTTCGCCGGGTTCGTGACCTTGTAGTGCGCCTCGAAACCGAGCTCCTCAAGGCGGCGATCAGCCAAGTACTTGACGTACTGGTTGATGTAGTTGGCGTTGAGGCCGAGAATGCCACCGGGGAGCAGGTCGTGGTTGTACGCCTCTTCCATCTCCACAGCATCCAAAATCATCTGGCGAATTTCGTCAGCGAACTCTTCGGTCTGAATCTCGGGGTTCTCTTCGAGCACCGTGAGGATCAGGTTGATGCCGAACTTGAGGTGCAGGCTCTCGTCCCGAACAACCCAGTCCATGAGCGAACCGAAGTTGCGCAGCAGGTTGCGCTGGCGGAATGACAGAGCAACCATGAATCCCGAGTAGAACCAGATACCTTCGAGAACGACGTTGTAGGCAACGAGGTTGCGGATGAAGTCTTGCTTGCCTTCGATGGTGTTGATATCGAGGGTTTGCTCCGTCATGCGACGAATGTACTTGAGTTCAAACTCTTCTTTACGCGCCATCGATGGGATGTCAATGTGCGAGTTGTATGCAGCCTCGCGGTCGATCGGGAACGTCTCGAGCACGTACTCGAAGCTCATGCAGTGATTCGCTTCTTCCCACATCTGCTTCGCGAGGTACAGCGAGCACTCCGCGGCAGAAACGTAAGGGTACACACCGAATGCGAGCGCCTTGTTGACGAGCAACTCGTTGGGATTGAAGTAGCTCATGAGGAAGGTCACAGCGTGACGCTCTTCATCGGTCATCTTCTTGAAGTCGGCGATGTCTTCGCCCAGCTGGATCTCGTTAGGGAACCACGTGTTTGCGACGGCCTGGTCGTACAGGTCCATCGCCCACTGGTACTTGATTGGCTTCAGCAGTAGGCCATCTTGCAGGCCTGTTCCTAGAATTCCCATTACTGGCAGCTATCGCACTGCAGGTCGTCCATCGGGTCGACGGGTACGAAGTAGTCATCGATGGTGTTGTCGCGGTTCATTATGAGTCTGCTTTCTTTGCGAATCCGCCGAAGCCTCGGCGTGCTGGTGTTGAGCCAGCAGTTGATGATGTTGCCGAGGCGGTTGCTGCCTTAGTTGATGAAATTTCTTCTGACTTGTTTACCTTCACGGTGGACTGCTCTGCCTGGTGGCGGGGCTTCATGTGCAGGTAGTAAGTCGTCTTAACGCCACGTGACCACGCATCGAAGTAGATGTCCATCATGTCGCCGAGGTCGCGCGTCTCGAGGTACATGTTGCGGCTAATGGATTGGTCGATCCACTTCTGGGCACGGGCGGCAACCTCAAGGAACGCGTATGGCGAGAGCTGGAAGCTCGTCTTGAATACGGCCTTGATGTCTTCAGGGATTCCCTCAACATTTTGGATGTCGCCTTGGCTGCGCAGAATCGCTTCGCGGTTCTTCTCCCACAGTCCGTGCTGCTGGAGCGTCTCCACGAGGTTGCGGTTCACTTCAAGGAACTTGCCGTTCGAGGTTGAGCGGCTGAAGATCTGGGAGAACTGCGGGTCAAGACCCGGGGTCGTTCCGGCAACGAGACCAATGGATGCGGTCGGCGCGATCGCCATAAGCGTTGCGTTGCGCATTCCGCCCTTGACCTTCTCGCGCATGGCATCCCAGTCAAGTCGCGTCTTGCGGTTGACCTTGATTTCCATGCCACGGTCTTCTTCGGTGAGCGCGATGGAGTCGAGAGGCACGAGACCTTCAGACCAACGGCTGCCTTCGAAGTTCGTGTACGCGCCACGCTCCTTCGCTAGCTCGGTGCTTGCGTCGATTGCGGCGTAGGAGACGTGCTCCATGATTTCATCGATGAGGTCGTAGGCCTCTTCGCTCTCATAGCTGAAGCCGAGCTTCTCGATGATGTCGGTGAAGCCCATGACGCCGAGGCCAACCGCACGGTTCTGCTCGTTGGAGAAGTCCGCCTCTTTCACGCTAGAGCGGGTGATGTCGATGAGGTTGTCGAGCTGACGGACGGCCAGTCGGGCACTCTCAGCGATCTTCACGAAGTCAACTCCGCCTTCCGGCAGGAGGTGACGCGAGAGGTTGATCGATGCCAAGTTGCAGACGGAGACGTTGTCTTCGTCTTGCGGGAGCGTGATCTCGGTGCACAGGTTGGAGAGGTGGATCGTTCCCGTGTTGTTGTTGAGCGCTCGGTTGTTGATCGTGTCTTTCCACGTCAACCACGGGTGGCTCGAAGTCTGCAAAGAGATGAGGATCGACTTGAACTGCTCGCGAGCACCGATCTTCTTGAACATGTGCATTTCGCCGGCATCCGCCATCGCAACATATTCGTTGTAACGCTTCGAGAATGCTTTGCCGTAGAGCTCGTTGAGGTCAGTGACTTCGAGCGGGTCGAAGAGGTACCAGGAGTCGTCGTTCTGGACGCGCTTCATGAACTCGTCGCTGATCCACACCGCAGTGTTGGCGGTGCGGGTGCGGCGGTAGGGGTCACCCGAGTTGCTGCGGAGTTCAAGGAACTCGGGGAAGTCCATGTGCCAGTTCTCCATGTAGAAGCACAGTGCACCGAACTTCTTTCCACCACGGCTGACCGCACGCAGGATCGAGTCGATCGTGTGCATGAACGGGATGGGGCCGGTTGAGGTGGTGTTGTTGGAGCGGATGGGCGAACCCTGCGCGCGCAGCTTGGTGACCGAAAGGCCAATTCCACCGGTGCCCTTGGTGAGCCACATGACATCGCGCGTCGTCTTAGCGATGTGCTCCATGTCATCTTGCATTTCCATGACGAAGCAATTGGCGAGCTGCGGGTAAATGGTGCCCGCGTTAACGAGAGTGGAGCCGGCAGCCAAGTATTCGAGGCTGGACATCTTCTCGTAGAACTTGAGCGCAGCCTCGTTCGGGTTCGCTTCGTTGAGCGAGAGGCCCATCGCGATGCGCATCCAGAAGTACTGGGGAACCTCAAGAGCGTCACCGTTGCGACCCTTGATGCCGTAGCGGTTGTTGAGCGTAACAACACCGATGTACTTGAGCAGTTCATCGTGAGCTGGCTCAAGGTGCTCGGCGAGAGCATCCAGATCGAACATTTCGGTGAGGCGAGGGTCGAGCAGTCCTTCTTCAACACCACGGATGACGTTGGGGCCGAAGTGCTCTTTGTGCAGTCGCTTGAGGTCAGCGTTGTCGGTGTAATCGCCGAGCACACGCTTGTAAATGGTCTTGAGCAGCAGGCGTGCGGCAACGGTGTCGAAGGCGGGGTCGTCTTTAACGTTTTGGAGTGCTACTTGAATGACTGCTTCGTCGAGCTGCTGCGTCGTGATGCCGTCAAACAGCGTCAGTTCAAGCTCGGATGCGATCTGGGTAACCCACGTGATGTTGTCATCGAGACCAGTCGCTGCGTCTTCAATTGCGAGGTTGATCTTGTTGGCGTCATACGGCTCTCGCGTACCGTTGCGCTTGACGACTGTGATTGCCACAAAAACTCCCTCAAAATCCCCGAAAATTGTTCAACCCGCGACCCCCGGCCGAGCGGTTCCACCACTATATATCGTGGGTAGCGGTTGCCGCCAACGCTAGATGTAGTGGGCGTGTCATCCACAGGTGTGGATAACTTCGCCGAGTTTTCCACAGCCTAAGGTGAGCCTCCGACACTGAAAAACCCCCGGAAATTCGCCCCTCTTCGGCCACTAAGCTGGAGTTCTCGTGAACGCATACATTGACCTGTTGAAAACTCCGGGCATTGCCAGGATTATCGCGGCCCAACTAACCGCACGCTTGCCCGGCGGCATGCTGTCTTTGGCGATCCTGCTTCACGTTGAACAGATTCACGATTCTTACGGGGCCGCAGGCCTGGTTCTCGCCGCCACGAGTATCGGCCAAGGCGTTGCCGGCCCACTAACCAGTCGGTGGATGGGCGTCTGGGGGATGCGCAAAGTGCTCATCCTCACCCTCATCGTCTCAGCGGCCGCGATTTTCGCCATTGCCCTCATTCCCATGAGCGTTGGCATGTTCATGGTCGTTGGACTCATCGCCGGGCTAAGCAACCCCCCAGTGCAGCCAGCGGTGCGAACCATTTATCCCAAAATGGTGAACTCCAAGCAGCTCAGCCCGCTCTTCTCGTTGGATGCGTCAGCCCAAGAAATTATCTGGGTTGCTGGCCCGGTTATCGCCACTTTCCTCGCCATCCAGATTTCGACGACCACGGCGATTGTGGTTGCCGGAGCGTTCCTGCTCGGCGGCGGCGCGTGGTTTATTGCAAGCCCCGAGGTCGGGCAGGTGCGGATCCCTCGCAGCAAACGGTCCTTCGGCACCGTGTTGCGTCGCCCTCCAGTGATGTTGGCGACAATCACCGGCTTCCTGCTGGTGGGTGCGGCCGCTGCCGTAGAAGCATCCGTTGTTTCGGTGTTCGGACATGATGGTCCGCAGGCAGGTTTCGCGCTCGGCATCTTCGCCGTCGGCTCACTATTCGGTGGGCTGTTCCTCGGTCACTTGCCCATCGGCCCTTGGGCTCTCGCTCGCCGCATGCTTATCGTGTTTGTCGGCCTGGCTTTGACGGTTGTGAACCTTGAATTTTGGTGGCTCGCCGCCGTGCTGCTCATTGCCGGTGTCGGCATCGCCCCCGCGTTCGCCGTAATCTTTGCGATCGTCTCGGCGAGCGTCAAGTTCAGCGATACCGCTGAAGCGTACGGATGGGTCGGCACCGGTCAACTGATCGGTGCAGCCCTCGGCTCTGCCGTCGCAGGATTCCTGATCGACGCTTACGGTCCGATCGGCGGATTCTGGGCCGCCGCCGTCATCGCCGCATTCGGCGTCATCGTCCCGACGCTGCTGCGCGGTTGGCACCCTGACCTTCGTGGCAAGGATCCGAGCCCAATCCCAGACACTGAACCGATCAGCACCCTCCGTCAGTAGCGAACTATCGACACGGCGTCACACGGCGTCACGCAGTTTTAGTCACGACCCCACCCCCACTAATACTGGGAAAGCTACATTCCACATTGCACCTAGGTCGTGAAAGGTTTCATCCCATGTCTGAACAGACACCCCTTATTGCTGCGCCCAAAAAGCGCGGCAAACTTTACGTAGTCATCGCAGCCGCAGCCGTCGTTCTTGTGGCGGTCGTCTCAGGAATCGTCGTTTCGCTGAATAACTCACCAACCAATGCTGCGGATGGCGCAGGCACCTCGAGCGACCACATCACTGAAGGAAAGGGTTCCCCATCCGACCCCGTGAAAATCGGCGTTGTCGGTGCAAGCGACCCATACTGGGAGACGTATATACAAGCGACTGCGGCCGAGGGGATCTCCGTCGAAATTGTTGACTTTGGCAGCTACGAACTGCCGAACCCGGCGCTCACCGAGGGCGACCTCGACCTGAACCAGTTTCAACACATCATCTATTTAGCTCAGTACAACGAAGCTGCTAGTGCCGATCTCGCGCCGATCGGCGCCACCGCAATTTACCCGTTGGGCCTGTACTCGACCCAGTTCGACTCTGTCGATGAGATTCCTGCAGGCTCGACCATCGCCGTACCCAACGACGCCAGCAACCTCGCTCGCTCCCTACTCGTGCTGCAGTCGGCCGGCCTCATCGAGCTCACCGGCGGCGGCAGCATTTTCGCCACTGTCGACGACATCGACACCGCGAATTCACGAATCTCTGTAACGACGCTGGAGGCGGCACTCGCTCCAACATCGCTTCCGGACGTTGCCGCGGCCATCATCAATAACGACTTTGTCGAAGATGCCGGCCTCAGCTTCTCTGACGCGATTGCCACTGATGATCCCTCCGACCCCAACGCCTTGCCGTACGTCAACGTTTTTGCGGCGTCGTCCGCTGACGCAGACAACGAGCTGTTCCTCAAGCTGGTTGATATTTATCAGACCACGAAGGCCGTTCAAGACGGTGTGCTCGAGGTCTCAGGGAACACCGCAGTGCTCCTCCAAACCCCAGTCGCAGATCTCGAAACGTCGCTGGCGAACGTTCAGTCCGACATCCGCGATCAGGGCTAACGCAACAACTTGAGAGGGCGCGGATATCATCCGCGCCCTCTTCTCTGCAGGAGAAGGAACCATGCCAGCAATCGAACTGACCAACGTGACGAAAACCTTTCCGCCACGAACACGCGGCGAGCAGCATCTCGTCGCCCTCGACGACGTCTCCCTAACAGTGAAGCAGGGTGAGATCTTTGGCATCATCGGATACTCGGGAGCCGGAAAGTCGACTCTCGTCCGTCTCATCAATGCGCTAGAACGTTCAACAAGCGGCAGCATTGTTGTTGCAGGCGAAGAGATCAGTTCGTTGCGCGAGCGGGAACTCCGGCGAATTCGCTTGGGCATCGGCATGGTGTTTCAACAGTTCAACCTCTTCACGTCGCGAACCGTCTGGGGCAACATTGAGTATCCACTCAACGTTGCTGGCGTTCCCCGCGCAGAGCACCAAGCACGCATCTCAGAGCTGCTGCACTTTGTTGGCCTCGCCGACAAAGCACACAGCTACCCGGATGAGCTCTCCGGAGGCCAGAAGCAGCGAGTCGGTATCGCACGAGCCCTAGCTACCCGTCCCAAAATTTTGCTGGCCGACGAAGCCACGAGTGCTCTCGATCCTGAGACTACGCGCGAAGTGTTGGCTGTGCTTAAGCGTGTCAACGAAGAATTCGGAGTCACGATCGTCGTCATCACGCACGAGATGGAGGTTATCCGCTCCATCGCGCACAAAGTCGCCGTTATGGACTCAGGCCGCATCGTCGAGATCGGAGACGTGTTCGACGTGTTCTCCAACCCTCAGGCCGATGCCACAAAGAAGTTCGTCTCCACTGTGGTGAAAGCTGTTCCCGAACCCACCGAACTCGACACACTGCGGCGGCGACATCCCGGGCGCATCGTGACGCTCTCGTTCAACGACGGCAACGTATCGCAATCGTCAGTCTTCGTTGAACTCGCCGCGAGCGGCGTCACGTTTGAGTTGATCTACGGCGGTATCAACGAAATTCAGGGACGCACCTTTGGCCACCTGACATTGAGCATTACCGGGAGCGACAGTGCCATCGAATCGGCATTAGTTCGCGTTCGCCCACTCGTGACCGTGACGGAGGTGAATTAGCAATGGATGAACTCATCGAGCTGCTCCCTTTGCTCGCTCAGTCAGCCTACGAGACGCTCTACATCGTGGGGCTGTCACTATTTTTCGGTGGCTTGGGCGGCCTCGTTCTCGGGTTGGGCCTGTACACAACACGACGCGGGAGCTTTCTTTCCAACTCGGCCGTGTTCACTGTGCTCAATGTTCTCGTGAACATCTTTCGGCCCATCCCATTCATCATCTTTCTCGCGGCTGCTCAACCGCTCGCTCGTGCCGTCGTCGGAACTGGCATCGGAAACGACGCGATCATCTTCACCTTGTCACTTGCGGCCGCATTCGGAATTAGCCGCATCGTCGAGCAGAATCTCCTGACGGTGCAACCCGGCGTTATAGAAGCCGCGCGCTCGGTCGGTGCGGGCCCCCTGCGCATCATCTTCACACTGCTGATTCCCGAAGCGCTCGGGCCGCTCATTCTTGGCTACACGTTCATTTTTGTCGCGCTCGTCGACATGTCAGCAGTTGCCGGTTACATCGGTGGAGGCGGGCTCGGAAACTTTGCCATTCAGTACGGCTACCGCCTGTTCAACCCCGTTGTGACCTGGGCCGCCGTCATCATCATCATTGTGCTTGTGCAACTCGTGCAGTGGGCCGGAAACACCGTGGCGAGAAGAGTCATGCGGCGATAGCCGCTGGCTCTACCAGCGGGGATGTACCTCCGCGCGGAAGTAGCGGTCGTAAATCTCTCGCACTCCGGCCATGAATCCGTCGCTCAGTGCGGGAACGTTTCCGGCCGCCGCATTGGACTGCGCCTGAGCAATGTTGCGTGCCCCCGGAATCACCGCGCTCACGCCGGGCTGCTTGGCAACCCATGCCAAAGCAACCTGCGGGGTCGAAAAATCAGCAACGGCGGGTTCGGCAGCGAGCAGCGCAGCAAACTCCTGAGCGGCCGCAACACCGGTCTCGAAATCGACGCCCGAGAAGGTCTCCCCCACGTCGAATGCTTCGCCGTTGCGGTTATAGGTGCGGTGGTCGTTCTCTGCAAAAGTTGTGTCGGCGCGATATTTTCCGCTGAGAAGACCGGATGCCAGGGGCACACGGGCGATGATTCCGACGCCAGCATCGATGGCGGCTGGCAACACCGCATCGAGTGGCTTGAGGCGGAACGCGTTGAGGATGATCTGCACACTCGCAACGTTGGGGCGGGCAATCGCGGCGAGCGCCTCATCCGTTGTCTCAACACTCACGCCGTAGGCGGCGATTGCTCCGTCGGCAACGAGAGTGTCGAGGTCATCGAAGACGGAATCCATGCTGAGCACAGCGGCGGGTGGGCAGTGCAACTGCACGAGGTCGAGGGTGTCGGTGCCGAGGTTGCGACGCGAGCGGTCAGTCCATTTGCGAAAATTGGTGAGGGAGAAGTTGCTGGGATCTTGGGCCTCGCGACGCCCCATCTTGGTAGCGACGGTCACGTCGAGGTGCGGCCGGTCGGCGAGGTAACGCCCGATGAGCGATTCGCTGCGACCGTCACCGTAAACGTCGGCGGTATCGAAGAAGGTGACTCCACCATCGACGGCAGTGTCGAGCACTCCACGAGCATCCGCTTCACTTACGTCGCCCCAGTCGGCACCAAGCTGCCAGGTGCCGAGGCCGATTGCAGAAACAGAGCGACCAGTGCGGCCAAGAGTGCGAATGTCCATAGGTCAACGCTACGCCGTCCCAACGAGATATTTTTCACGCTCGACAAACCGCGCAGGCACGACAAACGCCACCTATTCTCTTTCGTCGGTTCCTTAGGCGGCGATGGCCGGAGTGGCGGTCTGCGACTCTAGCGCTGGGGTGAAGTGACGGCGAAGGACGCGCGCCCACCGGTTGCTGGGGAGCTCTGGTTGAAGGGCGGCGAGCCCCGTGCCGAACTTGGAGATACGAGCAGGCCGGTGTCCCATCCGCCACAGAATGCGGTCCACTTCGCTGGCCCGACCGGCCGACTTGGTCTCAACAATCACAGTGTCGTCAAGGTGCAGCTCGTCGTCGTTGCGCTGCCAGGCGAGCGAGCTGTCGATCGTGCAACGGCTGCCACTCGCGGGCACAAACAGTGTTGTGCGGGTGTAGCGAGTGGTCAGCACGGGCTCAAGTTGCGAGGTCTCCACGCCAGCTACTGAAGCTTCGGAGAGTGAATCCTGGATGTACTCGCGGCCAGCCTGCGTGAGCTCGGTTCGCTCGCCGAAGTTGTATGGCAGTCGCTGTTTCGCCGTCATTCCGCGGGAGCCCTTCGTCTTGACCTCGAGGTAGCACTCCCCCGAATCGAGGTAGCTGCGAGTGCGAGCCTTGAATCGGCGGCGACGCGGATGCGCGGCCAGCAGGTAGCTCGCAGCATCCGGAGTGTCGAAGTACACCGACTCGTAGTCGAAGTGCTGGCGTCCATCGATTTCCAGAACGCGAGCTTGGCTGTGGAGTTCAGAGAGAATCGTCCCGAGGTCGGAGGTGGGAACCAGATACTTGCGGTCGACTCGTGTCAGCAGCGATGCTCGCTCTGCGAGCTCGTCGAGCGAGATCGTGGCGAGGTGCTCGGTTGCGGGCGTGAAGCGCAGGGTGTCGAGCAGTGCTGGCACAGTCATCGGTTTGCTCCGTCAAGGATCTCTGCATCAGCGGTAGGGAAGGTCTGGCCTGCCGTCGACGCGGCCGCGAAGCCGGTGGCGGTTGCCGGTGCCCGGCCGGTGAGCCGGTAGCGGACATCCACGGCGGTGGTGTCGTTGACCAGATCGAGCTTGGTGATCGTGAGCGAGTGCACTTGTGCACCGAGCAGGTCTTCGAGGCGGAGACGCAGCATGGTCTCGTCGGCGATTGCAGCATCCACAGTCACGGACTGTTGACGGTAGGCCCGGAACAGTCGAGGATGATCGCCGAACGCCATCACAAGAACGATGAGTGTCATCAACGCGGGCGCCACCAGTGAAGAAAGGGCTGTTGTTGTTTCGCTGGTCATGCTGGCAGCGCCGAGACCGGCGATGAGGCCGAGCGCGAGCGAAGCGAAGTAGTACGCGACTTCGTGCTGTGCGATTTCAGATGAACGCAATCGGATGATCGAGAGCACACCGAAGAGGCCGAGGCCAAGCCCGACACCGACGGTGCTATCGGCAAGCATGACTGTCACTGCCATGACGCCGACGTTGACGATGAGGTAGGCAACGAGAAGATCCCTACGACGGTGTCGCGCAAAGTAGAGCGCGAAGGTGAGCAGGCCGATGGCGACGAGGTCAAGGGCGATCATGGTCAATTGGGTCACGGTGTAGCTCCTGGGTCGGTGCGGTGTCTTTCTAATGACCATTGAGCCGAAGAACTCTATGTGGTTCCTATGAACGACCTTTGAGCGCCGTAGGAGTCTGTATTCAGATGAGAGAATACGTGGATGGAAGATTTTCTCGACTCTCTTGCCCGCACAACACCTGTCGAGATCTCGCCGACACTACTGATCGTGATTGTGGCGGCCGCAGCCGTACTCAGCATTCCGCAGCCGATCTGGAAGTGGTTCGGACTCTTCACGACTCTCGTCCACGAGTTGGGGCACGCGATTGGAGCGATCCTGACCGGTCGCTTTGTGCACGGCATGAAGATTCGCATGAATCACTCGGGCGAAGCGGTCAGCAGCGGGCGCGGAAAACTCGGTTCCGCGATCAGTGGTTCACTCGGATACCCGGCTCCCGCCATCGTCGGCGCCGTCCAATTGTGGTGCGTCACCCAGGGCTACACGGCTATTGCGCTCTTCATCGGAGGCGCCATTCTTGTTCTGACCCTGCTGGTGATCCGCAACCTATTCGGCTTCCTCGTTGTCGCCGTTTCGGCCGCAGCGAGCGCAGCACTCTGGCTGTTGGCAACCCCGGAGCAACAGAGCTACGTTCTTTTGGCGCTCGCAATCGCGCTCCTCGTGGGTAGCGTGCGCGGCCTCGCCACCGTCGTCGGCGTACACACTCGCCGTCGTGAGCAGCTGAGCACTTCAGATGCTTACCTGCTGTTCAAGCGCACCGGAATCCCGTCGATCGTGTGGCTCCTGCTGTTCAGCGCCCTCATCGGCGCCAGCGTCGTATGGGCCGTAACGACGGTGCTCGAAACCTACTAGCGGGGCAGCTTCAATATTCCGCGCGCGATGCGCTCGGGCCGAAACCCGTAGCCCACAATCCGAGCCAAAATGGGGCGGATGCGCGGCAGCAGCACCGCGATGACGAACCGTTCCCGCGGCGTCGGTGGGTTGTGGATGACGACGCGACTCGTCGCACTATCGATCAGCCGGTGCGCGACCCGTTGCATGCGCTGCATGAGGGCGGTGGGCAGTGCCCGACGGCGCTGTACGGCGACCGATGCTGCGTCGATGGCCGCGGCATCCACTCCTCGCTGGCGGAGCACTGGCACTAGTTTGTTCGCAAGGGCGACCGCATCTTGGATGGCGTAGTTGATGCCGACGCCGAACGCCGGCGACATTGCGTGGGCGGCATCACCAATGCAGGTGGCCCCTGGCACCGACCATTCGTGGAGGCGATTGATCTGCACCGACAGCAGCTTCACGTCATCGAAGCTGCTGATCTCGTCTGTGACTTCGGCAAGGCGGGGTGCTGTGCCTGCAATCTTGTCGCGGAACGCTTGGATGCCTGCCTTCTGAAACTCAGGAAAAGTGCCTTTGCGAATGAGTAGCCCACACTGAAAGTAGCCGGGGCGCGGAATGGTCACGAGCGCGGAACCGTCCCTGATATTCGCAAGTGTGTCCCTCATTGGTTTTGTCGGTCGCGGCACGCGAAACCACAGCACATCAATGGGCACACCGTAGTCAGACGGCACGAGATTCAATGAGTCACGCACGGCAGAATCACGGCCGTCAGCCGCCACCGTCAACGCCGCGTTAACGCGCAGCGGGCCATTCGGCGTCGTCACGTCAACCCCAACCGCTCGACCGTTTTCCTGAATTACCGAATCAACATTCGCCTCCAGCACCAACCGGAATGTCGGCTGCTTGCGCGCCTCATCAACCAGCAGCGTCAGCAAATCCCACTGCGGCATGAGGGTGACATAGCGGTGCGGCGCCGGCAGCGAAGTGAAGTCGACGGCGTGCACTCGGATGCCATCAATGACCGCATCCAACACCGACAGTTCACTGTGGTCGATGGCTTTCACCTCATCGCCTAAACCGAGCTGATCGAGCAAGTTCAGTGTCGAAGGGTGAACGGTGTCCCCTCGAAAATCACGCAAGAAGTCAGCGTGCTTCTCGAGCACGACAACATCAACTCCTGCGCGGGCGAGGATGAGACCAGCGACAATTCCTGCGGGACCGCCCCCCGCAATACAGACGGTTGCCGTGAGCTGCTCGGGCATAATCGCTCCCTACGTCAGAACCCACGCTACTCCCCCGTTGCGCGGGTGTGGCAGGCCGCGGTCGCCCTCTGGCGCTACAGGGCGGAACGCTGGTTAGCGAACGCTCGCGAATAACTCCGAGTAGGACTTGAGCTGAGCGAGTTGAGCGTTGAGAATCTCGACTTCGCGCTCCTCGGCGATGAATTTACCGTCGACAACGCGGGTCCAGACAGCGCTGATGTCAACGGAGGGGCTGACCTTGCGCATCCCCATGAAGCCGAGCACAGAGTCGAGGGCGGCAACGCCGCGAGTGCCTGCAGCGGATGCACCGTAGCTGACGAATCCGACGGGCTTGTTCTCCCACTCCTGCTTGAGAAAGTCCATCGCGTTCTTCAACGCGGGCGAGAAGCTGTGGTTGTACTCGGGGGTCACAAAGATGAAGGCGTCTGCAGCGTCAACACGCTCGCTCCAGGCGATCGTGTGCGGCTTGGTGTACTGGCGCGCGGCGGGGTGGCCGGGCTCATCCATGAAAGGGAGGTCAATCTCGGCAAGGTCAGCAAAGTCGATCTCAAATTCGCCGTTGGCTCTCGCAACCTCGTCAACCCATTGAGCAATGGGGAGGCCTACACGGCCGGGGCGAACGCTTCCGACAACAATCATAAGTTTGGTCATGAGGGCTTCAACAATGAAGACAGACCGTTATTCCGTCCTAATCGCCTTTCTCAGCAACCTGCTGGCCAGCAGCGATGACCTGCACGAGCCTCCGGGCCAAACGCTTGCGAATAAGATGATCGTTTGCTTCAATTCGGTGCATCGTGACATGTCGCATTTGTTCGATGATGCGCATCGTTCCCGGGGCGATGAACTGGTCGAGCGAACCATAGACCACGTCGATCGGTACCCGAACAGCCGCAATGTCACTGATTGTGGTTTGAGTTTCGATGCAGTTCTGCAGGCTCAAAACGAACGCTCGCCAGTTGTTCTCTGAAACATCCAAGATTTCGTCGAGTTGAAAAAGCCTGCGCAGCGTGTCTGCCGTCGCCATCGTGAACTCTTTGTTTGTGCGCAAGAACTCGTAGGCACGCATGTACGCGCCAACGCGTGCGCGCACCAGTGGGTCCCCAATCTGCTTCGCTGGCACATAGACCGGAGGACTTACCAGCACCAAACGACTCACCTCGCTTGGATGCCTCGCCGCATACCGTGCTGCAAGCAAACTGCCGAGGGAGTGCCCAACAAGGATGAATGGCGCATCGAGCTTGAGCGAGTGAATTGTGGCCCTGATCGAATCAACGTGTTCTTCGATCGTGAATGTCGCATCCGCCGGGCTCGGGGATTCACCGAACCCCAAGAGGTCGAACGAAATGCAGCGATAGCGGTCAGAGAGCTGCGGGATGACTCGCGCGAAGGTCGCCGAGGATGAAGCGATCCCGTGAATGAAGATAATCACGGGTCCGTCACCCTCATCAGCGACGATATTCAGTACGGGCGCTCTCAACGGGCGAAGCCAACGTCGAAGCGTTCCCCAGAAACCCATAGCCCTACTATCCCACCCGCCGCAACGGTGACGCCCGAATAGTCACAAACGTTGGGTAGTTCTTCTGGTGGTGGAGTTCTACGGTGAAATCATGAGGCGCACACTATTCATCACCACAGCACTGGCACTTTCAACGCTCACCCTTGCCGGATGTTCGGCAGGGGTGAGCGAAATGGCACCCGGCGACCCGCAAGTGACGCTTGTCGAGGAGGCGGCGGACGGCCGATCGGGCACGGCAGACAGCCTGGTTGAGGGTGTACAGACCTATGACACGGGGATCGCGGAGACGAGTCGTGAAGTAATCACTACCGGGTTCATGTCGGTGACCGTTACGAGCCCGGAGGAAGCGAGCGCAGACGCGATACGCATTACCGAGTCGGTCGGCGGGCGCGTAGACGGTAGAAGCGAATACGCTCCGCGCGATGGTGACCGCGGCAGTTCAACACTGACTCTGCGCATTCCGGCATCCGAGCTCACGGCGACCCTCGACAAATTCAAGGAACTCGGCACGCTACAAGAGGTCTCGATCAATTCGGTCGACGTGACGATGCAGTCGCGCGACCTCGAGGCGCGGATCACGGCTCTCGATGCGTCAGTTGAGCGCCTCTTGGCACTATTGACGAAGGCCGAGGACACTGAAACGCTCATTCAGTTGGAGACCGCGATTTCTAGCCGCCAGGGCGAACTCGAAAGCCTGAAATCGCAGAAGCGTTACTTTGACGACCAGGTCGCAATGTCGACGCTCACGCTGAATCTTGTTTCCATAGCGGATGCCCCCAGCGTTGAACCTGACAACTTCTTCGCTGGCATTATTACCGGCTGGAACAGTTTCGTGGCATTCTTCGCGGGCACTCTTGTCGCATTAGGCGTGCTCGTACCATGGCTCGTCTTCGCCGCGATCATCGCCGGAATCATCATGCTGATCGTGCGCGCCAAGCGTCGCTCACGCAGAGCTGTGCAGGCTTCCTCTGGCGTAGTGACGACGCGCAAGGCTAAGGCCAAAAAGGGCGATTCCGCGCAGGTCGACTAGACCTCATCAGCCAAGAGCTCCCGCACTCGCGGAATCACTTGGGTGCCATACAACTCAATACTGCGCATCATGCGCTCGTGCGGCAGGGTGCCAGCACTGTACTTCATGTCGAATCGCTGGATGCCGAGCGCAGAGATGGTTTTCGCCATCTTTTGCGCGACGGTCTCTGGCGATCCGGCGTACATTGACCCGTGCTGAACTTCACCCAAGAATTCTTCTTCAGTGGATACCGGCCATCCTCGTTCGCGACCGATACGGTCACGCATCACGCGGTAGTGCGGCCACAGCTCATCGACGACCTGATCATCCGAGTCGGTGATGTAGCCGGGCGAATGCACAGCGATCGGTAGGTCGGGCTGGCCCAGCTCGGCGAGCGCGCGGTGGAAAAGTTCGGCATAGGGCGCGAAACGTTCGGGCTGGCCGCCGATGATCGCGAGCACTAACGGCATCCCGTAGCGGGCGGCGCGCACGACAGACTCGGGACTTCCTCCGACACCAATCCAGGTGTTGAGCTTGCCGGATTCGGTGCGTGGAAAGACTTCCTGATCGTTGAGTGCGGCACGAAGAGTGCCCTTCCACGTAACGGGCTGTTCTTTGATGAGCTCAGAAAAGAGGTCAAGCTTCTCGGAAAATAGAGTTTCGTAGTCATTCAGGTTGTAGCCGAAAAGCGGGAATGACTCGGTGAACGAGCCGCGACCCAAGATGATCTCGGCACGACCATTCGAGAGCGCATCGACCGTTGCAAATCGCTCGTAGACGCGAACCGGGTCGTCGGAGCTCAAGACAGTAACTGCCGAACCCAAGTGAATGTTCTCGGTCGCTACGGCGAGCGCCGCAAGCACCGTTTCGGGAGCAGTGATTGCGAAGTCATCGCGGTGATGTTCGCCAACACCGAAGTAGTCAATACCGATTTTGTCGGCAAGCACACCTTCGGCAACTACGTTGCGGATGACCTGGGCCTGGCTGAGTGGCGTTCCGCTCTCGTCTACCGTGACATCGCCAAATGTGCCGAGTCCAAACTGAATCTGCTGATTCACGAGCTCCCTTTCGCTGTAACGCTGATCGCGCTACTAGCCAAAACCGTAGTCGTGCATCCGCTATTCCACGTTGGGGACCACGAGTGGCACGATCTGGGGTGCAGCCTCGCGAACCGCTGATGCGCTTTCGTCATCGCGCGTCTGTGATGCGGCCTCCACGGCCGCTGCCATCTGGCGGTAGACGGCAACCTCGTGCGCGGTGGTCTTGTCATCCCATCCGAGCAGCGCCGCGGCAATTTCGGATACCTCCGGCACGGCAGCTGCGCCCTGGTCGAGGTACTCATAGTTGATCCGCGTACGGCGCACCATGACGTCTTCTAGGTGCAGGGCGCCTTCGTGGGTGATCGCGTATGCAATCTCCGCGCGGAGGTAGGCGGAAGCGTGCGCCAAGGGCTGCGACATCGCAGGGTCAGCGTCTGCGATTGCGACGATGTCTGAGATGTTTGCGCCATAGCGGTGCAGCAAGTGATCAATCAACTGCTCAGTCCATCCGAAGCGCTCGCTCAGGGCGCGCGCGTTGTCGCGAGCCTCATCGAGACCCTCTGCCCCCACTAGGCCAATGGATGCCGTCGTTGACGGGTTCGCCTGTGCCGCATCTTTTCCGAGGGCAAAATCGACTGCGTCTTTCGCCATCACTCGGTAGGTGGTGAACTTTCCACCGGCAATGACGGTGAGTCCGGGAATGGGAGACGCAACGGTGTGCTCGCGCGACACCTTGGCCGAGTTGGTTCCTTCCATCGTGCCCGGCTGCAGTAGCGGACGAAGTCCCGCCCAGGTGCCGACTACGTCAGAGCGATCGATGGGATCAGCGAGTACCGAATTTGCTTCAGCAATGACGTAGTCGATGTCGTCTGCGGTGGCTGCGGGGTTGAGCAGGTTCTGTTTCCACGGGGTGTCAGTAGTACCGATAATCCAGTAGCGCGACCACGGGATCACGAAGAGGACACTCTTTGAGGTTTGCAAGATGAGGCCTGCTTCGCCCGTGATGCGCTCGCGGGGAACCACAATGTGGATGCCCTTCGATGCGAGAACTTTCAGGCCGCCACTTTCGTTCGCGAGGGCCTGAGTCTCGCCGGTCCACACCCCTGTCGAGTTGATGACTGCCGTGGCACGCACGGGGAAGGTTGCGCCCGTCTCGAGGTCAGCCAGAATGGCGCCGTTGACGATGCCATCGTCGTTCTTGGTGATTTCTACGACCTGGATACGGCTGGCGGCACGCGCGCCGTGGGCGTGAGCGGTGCGGACAACGCTAACGACATAGCGCGCGTCATCAACGTTGGCATCCCAGTACTCGATCGCGCCGATAGCGGCATCGTTGGCGAGTCCGGGGAAACGGGCGGCGAGTTGCTTGCGGGACATGTGACGGTGCCACGGGACACTTCGTTTTCCCTTGGCCTTGCCGGTGCTGACCGTCGCGAGGAAGTCATAGAGTGCGATTCCGGCGCCAACGAAAGCACGCTCCCACACGCGGTGGCGCAGCGGATAGAGGAACGGCAGCGGCCGAACGAGGTGCGGGGCCACAGTGTTGAGGAGAAGGTCGCGCTCGGTGAGGGCTTCGTGCACGAGCTTGAAGTCGAGCATCTGCAGGTAGCGCAGTCCGCCGTGGATCAGTTTGCTGGAGCGGCTAGAGGAGCCAGCGGCCCAGTCTTGGGCTTCTACGACGACGGTATCTAGACCTCGAGTTGCAGCATCCAAAGCAATTCCTGCGCCGGTTATTCCACCACCAATAACAAGCACATCAAGTTCACGGCCTGGCTCTACGCTGTCGACAAGACGCTGGATCGCCCTTTCGCGAGTTGCTTGTGTGAGAGTTTGATCAGCCATGACCACTTGTTCCTGTCTTCTAGGAGTTGCGCAGAATGCGAAGAGAATCTTTCGATTGATTCACTTATCAGCAGCGTAGTACGACATCTATTCCAAGTGACCAATCGCGCAAGACATCTGCACGGACGTGCAAGGATGAGAAACATGGAACGCGAAGAGGCAATGCTGGCCGCATCGTCGATGTATTACCTGCAAGACATCAAGATGGAAGCCATCGCCAGTCACCTGCACATGTCACGATCGAGCGTCTCGCGATTGCTTCGCGATGCCCGCGACAGTGGCCTTGTCGAAATCACCCTCCGGCCCACTCCGACCCGTGGTCCAGGGCTCTCCAAGAAGATCGAAACGTACTTCGGGGTCGAAACGCACGTCGTGCCGGTCGCGGACCTCGCCGACGAGGCCGAACGGCTCGATCATGTCGCGAGAGCAACGGCCAGAATCGTAACCGGATGGTTCGATTCAGACATGATCATGGGCGTCGCCTGGGGAACAACCCTGGCTGCAATCGCGCGCCACTTGGGAAAGAAACCTACCCGCGGAAGTGCGATCGTGCAGCTCAATGGTGCCGCAAACGTGCGCACCTCAGGGGTTGAATATGCTGGCAACCTGATCGCACAATTTGGTGAAGCATTTGATGCTCAAGTTCACCTGTTCCCGGTACCCGCGTTCTTCGATTTCGCGGAAACGCGCAACGCAATGTGGTCAGAACGATCGATTGTGCGCGTGCTTGAGTATCAGCGCCGAGCCGATATCGCACTGTTCTCGATCGGTGCAATTGCCGGCGAAGTGCCGAGCCACGTCTACTCGGCCGGATACCTCGAACCCGGCGACATCCAGACGCTCGATCGAGAGGGAATCGTCGGCGACGTCTGCACCGTCTTCCTGCGGGAAGACGGCACATACGAAGACTTCTCTATGAACGCACGTGCAACCGGCCCGACCCCTGCCGAGCTGCGATTGATTCCTCGACGCATCTGCGTTGTTGCCGGAGACAGCAAGGTCGTTCCTCTGCTCGCCGCGTTGCGCGCCGGCGTCATCACCGACCTTGTTATCGATGAACAAACGGCAACGAAGCTTGTCGAACATGTGCGCGAGCTTCAGGAAGCGACTGACTCGCCGAGCGAATCGGCGTTACCGCACAGCTAAAACTTCTCGTGCGCTAGCCGACAATATGCATCGCCCGGGCGGCATCCGTAATGCTTCCCGTCAGAGACGGGTACACGGAGAATGCGCGGGCGATCTGATCGACAGTGAGCCGGTGCTCCACGGCGAGCGCAATCGTCATGATCAGCTCAGAAGCATTCGGCGCGACGATGACACCACCGATCACAGTGCCAGAGCCGGTGCGAGCGAACAGCTTCACAAAACCGTCCTTGATGCCCATCATCTTGGCCCGCGGATTCGAAGCAAGCGGCAGCTTATAGATGGTGCCCTGCGCGAGCCCGTCTTCAATCTGCTTTTGCGACCAACCGACAGTAGCGATCTCGGGCTGAGTGAAGATGTTTGATGCCACGTTTCGCAGTTCGATGGGCGTCACTCCGTCGCCCATGGCGTGGAACACGGCGGTGCGTCCCTGCATCGCGGCGACCGAGGCAAGGGGGAAGAAATCGGAACAGTCACCGGCGGCATAGATCGACGGCATCGAGGTGCGTGCGACACGGTTGACCCGGATGTGGCCGGATTCGGTCAACTGGACGCCGGCCTCCTCGAGACCAAGGTTTTCGGTATTGGGAAGTGAACCAACCGCCATGAGGCAGTGCGTGCCCTCGACGGTCGTGCCGTCTTGCAGCGTCGCGACGACCCCATCCTTCGTGGCTTTCACGGATTCTGCACGAGACTTGGAGAGCACCGTCATGCCGTTGCGCTTGAAGACATCTTCGATCACGCGGGCGGCATCTTCGTCTTCGCCGGGCAACACACGGTCGCGCGACGAAATCAGTGTGACCTTGGCGCCGAGGGCGCTGTAGGCCGAGGCGAACTCGGCACCGGTAACACCGGAACCAACCACGATGAGGTGCTCTGGTGTTTCGTCGATTGTGTAGAGCTGCGTCCAGGTGAGGATGCGCTTGCCATCGGGCATCGCGGAGTCGAGCAGACGTGGCCGTGCACCAACAGAAACGATCACGGTATCGGCGTCGACCTCGTCGAAGTCGGTTCCCGCCTTTCCTTTGCCTGTGGAGACCACGAGTCGCTGGGGGCCATCGAGGCGGCCCTCGCCCTCAATGATGCGTACGCCAGCCTTAATGAGCTGCGACTTCATGTCATCAGACTGCTGCTGGGCCAAGCGCAGAAGCCGCGAGTTTACTGCGGCGAGATTTACCGTGATGTCTGGGCGAACCACACGTCCAGAGTCTCCGCGCGAATAGAACTGCACTCCGAGATCGGCGGCATCGCGAATCGCGTTCGTTGCTTCCGCAGTCGCAATTAGCGTCTTCGAGGGAACAACATCGGTGAGCACGGCAGCGCCACCAACACCGGCACGCTCAACGAGAGTCACCTCCGCGCCCAGTTGCGCACCTGCCAAGGCTGCTTCGTAGCCGCCGGGGCCACCACCGAGTATTGCAATACGTTGGGTGCGCTCGAACTCATAGGCCATGCGCTAATTCTCTCGTGCTTCGGCCTCAGCTACAAACCGTCGTCTCGTACGTGTGCACTGCTCAGATTCGCGCCCAACACAAGGGTGTGTCGCGTGCCCCACCGTTTAGAGTGGATGCCATGTCTCAGTCCCCAACAACTAACCCCCTCGACAACCCCGCTGCAGATCCGTTCGCGGTCGCGAAAGACGCTGCGGACGCCATCGCAGAGCTCACCGGAGTCGAGAAGCACGACATTGCCCTCACCTTAGGCAGCGGCTGGGGCAAGGCCGCCGACCTCATCGGCGAAACCACCGCAACTATTCCGGCATCCGACATCCCTGGATTCTCGAAGCCTGCGCTTGAAGGCCACGTAGGAACGCTGCGTTCGGTTCTTCTTCCCAGCGGCAAGCGCGCTCTCGTCATCGGCGCCCGCACTCACTACTACGAGAACCACGGCGTACGACGAGTAGTCCACTCAGTACGCACCGCCGCCGCGACTGGCGCGAAAATCATGATCCTCACGAATGGTGCCGGAGGCATCAAAGAGACGTGGAAACCCGGAACCCCCGTGCTGATCAGCGACCACCTCAACCTCACTGCAGACTCACCCCTCGAAGGCGCAACCTTCATCGACCTCACCGATCTCTACAGCAAACGCCTGCGCGAGATCGCCAAGTCGATTGATTCGAGCCTTGACGAGGGTGTGTACACCCAGTTCCGCGGCCCCCACTACGAAACCCCCGCCGAAGTGCAAATGGCTAAAACCATGGGCGGCCACATTGTGGGAATGTCCACCGCGCTCGAAGCGATCGCCGCGCGCCAAGCAGGCATGGAAATTTTGGGAATGTCGCTCATCACTAACCTTGCTGCCGGCATCCAAACCACTCCCCTCAGCCACCAGGAAGTCATCCAAGCGGGCAAAGACGCTGAGGCGCAAATTGGCAGCCTGCTCGCTCAGATTGTGACCGCACTATGAGCACCGATGCAGCAAACACCGAGGGACTCAGCACGGAAGCTGTGATCGCTGCAGCTAACTCGTGGCTTGAGCAAGACCCCGATGCTGTCACTCACACTGAGCTCGAGGCTCTGATTACGGATGCTGGCAATGGCGACGAGACGGCGATCGCTGGGCTTCATCACCGCTTCGACTCGCGGCTCGCGTTCGGCACGGCAGGGTTGCGCGGCGAACTGGGTGCCGGACCCAACCGCATGAACCGTGTCTTGGTCACTCAGGCGGCTGCGGGACTTGCCGCCTACCTTCTGGCCCACGAGCCAAGCCCGAGCATTGTGATCGGCTATGACGGCCGCGTGAACTCTGAAGTTTTCGCCAGAGACACCGCCATGATCATGGCGGGTGCCGGAGTGCGCGCAACACTGTTGCCTCGATTGCTTCCAACTCCCGTTCTTGCATTTGCGGTACGCCATCTCGACGTGAGCGCTGGAGTGATGGTGACGGCCAGCCACAACCCGGCCAACGACAATGGCTACAAGGTGTACTTGGGCGGCGACAATCACGGGTCACAGATTGTGCCTCCCGCGGACGCAGAAATCGCTCATGCGATTGATCTTGTGGCGAAGACTTCGATAGTGGACCTCCCCCGTTCTACCGACTTTGTGACCACCGACGATGGGGTGGTTGACGAGTACATTGCGCGAACTGCAGCTATCGCAACACCCTCAACGGATGTTGTCTACACGTACACAGCAATGCACGGAGTTGGATGGGAAACCAGCCAGGCCGTATACGCGAAAGCCGGGTTTCCTGACCCTGTTCTTATCGAAGAGCAAGCTCATCCAGACGCTGCCTTCCCCACGGTGGCGTTCCCTAACCCCGAAGAGCCCGGTGCTATGGATCTCAGCTTTGCGAAGGCCCGCGAAGTCGGGGCCGATGTGGCCATTGCCCACGATCCTGATGCCGACCGTCTCGCGGTCGCTGTTGCCGATCGTGACGGCGAATGGCGCAGACTCAGCGGAAACGAAGTCGGAATTCTTCTCGGCTGGCGTGCTGCAGAGAGGGCCAACGGGGTGGGTGTGCTTGCTGCATCCATCGTTTCGTCGCCTGCGCTGCGCACGATTGCTGCCGAATACGGCATGGAATATCAGGACACTCTCACAGGTTTCAAGTGGATTTCACGCATCGACGGTCTCACCTTCGGCTACGAAGAAGCCCTCGGCTATCTCGTTGATCCAGACAAAGTTCGCGACAAAGATGGAATCTCCGCTTCGGTAGATTTCTTGTCGCTGGCTGCCGAGCTGAAAGCTGACGGCAAGACGGTTCTTGACCGACTCGACGAGTTCACCGCACGCTTTGGCGCCTTTGCCTCACGACAGGTTTCGATGCGTTTTGACAAGATCTCCGAGATCGGCGAGACAATGACGCGCCTGCGCTCAGCCGAACCTGCCGAAGTGGGCGGTTACCCCGTCGCGGTCTTTACCGACTTCGAGAACGGTGTCGCTGGCTTCGCCCCAAACAACATTCTGCGCATGGACTTCGAGGACGGCGCGCGCATCATCGTTCGACCGAGCGGCACTGAGCCCAAGCTCAAGTTTTACGTTGACGCGTCGAGCATGCGCGGAGAAGGAGCCGAGCGCCAAGCGGCCGCAGAAGCAGTCGCCACCCAACTCGAGAACGGGATGCGCGAGCTATTGGTCTAGCCGAGGGCGTCCTCAAGCTTTTGTTTGAGCTCTGAAGTGTCGAAGAGGTTCACGATCACGATCACATCAGCATTCGTTTTGCCGATGTCTTCGACGAATTCTTGAGTCGTGAGAATGATTTGAGCATCGGCAGCGACAACGCGCACCGTGCTCACATCGGCCGCGACGACGGATGCCTCTAAGTCGAGCGCGCGAAGTGCCCGTTCCGCATTGACTTTGAGCACGCCAGAGCTGCCAATACCCGCACCACAAATAGTCACAATCTTCATGACGGCGTAACTCCCATAATCTCTTGAACTTCAGCCGCAGTTGTTGCTTCGGCCAGCCGGTCAATTGCCGAAGAGTCATTGAAAATGTTGGCGACAGCGGCAACGGCGGCGAGGTGGGCCCCGCCTTCGGCAATTGCGAGACCTAAAACGACCCGAACCGGATCATTATGGGCGTGACCGAAACGCACAGGCTCGGACAGCGTCACAATCGACAGTCCATTAGCAATGACCTGCGGGCCAGGTCGCGCATGTGCCAACGCGAGCCCAGGGGCGATCACGACGTAGGGTCCGTGGTCTTCGATCATCCGAATCATCTCAGCCGCATAGCCAGGTTTCGCCGCGCCCGAGCGCACGAGAGCCTCCCCGGAGAGGGCAACAGCGGTACGCCAATCAGCCGCAAACGCGCCTATGTCGATTGCGGACTCCGGAAGCGCTGGCAGCTGCATCACTGCACGCTCTCGAAGCCCGCGCTGATGGCTTCGGAGAGTTCCTCGCGCTCTTCAATGGGCAAGAACGCTGCGGACGCGGCGTTGATCTGAAAAACCTCGAGGTCAGTCAGGTCGTAGCTGAACGCTTCACTGAGCAAGAAAAGTTCGCGACTGAGAGTCGTTGCGCTCATCAGCCGGTTGTCGGTGTTGACCGTGACGCGGAATCCGAGCTGGTAGAGCAGGTCGAAGGGGTGGTCGACCATTTCGTCACCCCACTGTTCGATCGCGCCGGTCTGAAGGTTCGATGAGGGGCTTAGTTCGAGCGCGATCTCGCGGTCTTTTACCCATTGGGCGAGGTCGCCAAGCGACACATAGGTGTTCTCGTCGTCTTCGCGTGCAATGGTGATGTCCTCGGCGAGACGAACTCCGTGACCGAGGCGAAGTGCCCGACCGTCAAAGAGTGCGCTCCGGATGCTCTCAAGACCGTCCGCTTCTCCCGCGTGCACTGTTGCTGGGAGATAGTTGTGGGCAAGGAGGTCGTAGGCCTCGCGATACATGCTTGCGGGGAATCCTGCTTCTGGCCCCGCACTGTCGAATCCGAGCACTCCGCGATCACGGTGACGAATCGCCAGTTCAGCGATGTCTGTGCTGCGGTCGGTCTGGCGCATAGAACTGAGGAGCTGGCCGACACGGATGCTGCGACCGCTCGCACGCACCGAATCGACACCCGCCTCGAGGCCCTCCTGAACGGCGTTGACAACCTGATCAAGGTCGAGGCCACGCTGCAGGTGCTGTTCTGGGGCCCAACGGATCTCGCCATAGATGACGCCATCGTCAGCGAGGTCTTGCACGAACTCGCGCGCCACGCGGTGCAGGCCCTCCGTGGTCTGCATAACCGCAATAGTGACATCAAAGGTCTTGAGGTAGGCGACGAGTGAGCCAGAGTCGGCGTGGTCGGCAAACCAGGAGGTGAGTTTCGCCGGGTCTCGCTCGGGAACTTCGTAGCCGATTTCGTCGGCGAGTTCCACGATAGTTTGGGGCCGCAATCCGCCATCGAGGTGATCGTGCAAAGAGACTTTGGGGAGCGCAGTGATATTTGCGCCGCCTCCGGGCATCAGATAATTGTCAACAGCGGCGTTCATACCCATAAATCTACCGTGCCTGTCTCTGAAAGCCCCCTGTAGTTTTGCTGGATGACGTTACGATCCTGTGAAGGCTTCCCCGCGGAGCACTTTGGAGATGTCATTCGCGGCTCTGGCGGCAAGCTGGAGAACTCGTTTGGCATCCACTTCGCTAACCGTTGTGGCGACATAGGGCACAGTCAAAGCGGCAGCTGTTCCCGATGCGCTGCGAACAGGTGCCACCACATCAGTGATTCCGTGCTGAACGGTGTCTGCGTAAGCCAGAGCCTCCGCACTGTCCGAGGTGAGCACCGAGCCTGTTGCCGTCGTGGCAACATCGAACGCGGCGCCGACGCGAACTCGGAATCCAAAATCTGCCGGTGACTCAACTTGCGCGATTACTCGCACTTCGGTGCCGTCGAGCACGGCGAGGTTGCACGATTGGCGAGTTTGCTCGGCAAGTTCGTGCATGATCGGCAGGGCAACGCTCACGAGTCCACGAAGGGGCGGGTGTTGGTGCGCGAGATCAAAGAGCTTCATCGCAAGCACGTAGAGGCCCGATTGTTTGTCACGAAAGACATAGCCGCGGCGTTCGAGAGTCGACAGCACACGGAAGATCTGACCGGCGCTCCTGCCGGTGGCATCCGCAATTTCTGACTGACTGAGAGCGCCAGTCGTCGCGGCGAGCAACTCAAGAATATCGAGTCCTTTGTCGAGCGCTGGAGCAGCATACTCGGGAACGGCAGGCATCAGAGATCGGCTTTCATTACAGCCAGCATCCTTCGGGCGATCTCGCGGTTGATGCTGTCAGGAACAGGCTGGGCTCCCGGCACGAGAGTTTCTGCTGCCGTCGCAATTCGCTCGAGCGACAGCGTTTGGAGCAGGAAGCCGAGGTCCATCGACTCGATCGAGTTGCCCTTTGCTTCGCGCCCGGCGAGATTAATCATGCGTCCATCCCCCAGAAGCGTAATGTGGCGGTTGTCGGGGAGGTCGATGCGTTCGATCGCAGTGTCGATCACTTCGCTGCCAAGCGCGAGATCGCGCAATGCAAGCACATCGATTTCCCACGGAAAATGACCACAATTGACGAGCATGGCACCGTCGGCGACGACCTCGAAGAACGACGTTCCCAAAACTTGCCGATGCCCAGTAGCGGTGATGAAAACTTCGCCCCACTCGGCGAGGTCGAGCATGTTTGCGACCCGATATCCGTCGAGCGCGGCTTCAAACGCCTTGATTTCATCGATTTCTACTACAGCGACTTTGCCGCCCAACGCCCGAAGGTAGTGGGCGATTCCGCGACCGCACCAGCCGTAGCCTGCAACAACGAATCGTCGCCCTGGCACCATGAGGTTGGTAATGCGCATAAAACTTTCTGCGACCGACTGCCCGACCGAGTGCTTGTCACCCAGCACGGTGAGCGGACTGTCGTTGATCACGAACATCGGAAAACGCACAAAGTCAGCTAATTCTGCTCGCAGCCGGAAACCTCCTGAGCTGGTTTCTTCGGTTCCGCCAACGATGTCCCAGGTTTGACCTGTCTCTGCGACCAAGGCAACGAGGTCAGCTCCGTTATCGAGCAGAATGTCGGGCTCGGCAGCTGCGACGTTCAACAGGTTTTCGTGGTGCTGCTGCAGAGTGTCAGCACGCGCGCCGAAGATTGTCATCCCTTGTTCACGCAAGAATGCCACGATGTCGTCTTGGGTTGAGCCGTGATTGCCGGTGGCAACGATTTCCGCTCCCCCAGCAGCGAGGGTTTCGAGGAGCACAGCGGTCTTCGGCTCCAAGTGCAGTGACATACCGATGCGATGCCCGGAAAATGGTCGAGAGATGGCGAACTGCTCACGCACTTCGGCAAGGAGGGACATTCTGGACCGGACCCACTCGAGCCGGGCGGCGGCGTTAGCGACGAGTTCACTGCTCATATCGCCACTCTACATATACAAATATCGTTTTCATATATGCTTTTTCCATGGCTGAGAAGATAATCCTCGATTGCGACCCAGGACACGACGACGCGATCGCGCTGCTGCTCGCGCACGGGAGCCCTGAGATCGAGCTGCTCGGCGTCACGACGGTCATGGGCAACCAAACCATCGAGAAAGTAACCCGCAACGCACTCGCTATCGCCCGCGTCGCCGGGATGACCGACGTGCCATTCGCCCGCGGCGCACACCGTCCGCTCGTACGCGAGGTCGAAGTTGCCGAGTCCATCCATGGCGAATCGGGTCTCGACGGACCGGTGCTTCCCGAATCCACCATCGAACTGGATGCCCGGCACGCCGTCGACTTCATCATCGACACTGTTATGACGCACGACCCCGGTACCGTAACGCTCGTACCGACCGGCGCCCTCACCAATATCGCCCTCGCCGTGCGCAAAGAACCACGCATCGCAGAACGAGTCAAACAGGTAGTTCTCATGGGCGGCGGAGTCAACGTCGGCAACTGGAGCGCCACGAGCGAATTCAACATCGTGATCGACCCCGAGGCCGCCCACATCGTCTTCAACGAGTGCTGGCCACTCACGATGGTGGGGCTCGACCTGACACACGAAGCCCTCGCAACTGACGACGTTGCGGCATCCATTGCGGCCGTAGGCACCGGGCCCGCCCGGTTTGTTGGCGAGCTGCTCGAGTTCTTCGGCGAAACCTACCGCAATACCCAGGGATTCGATCATCCGCCCGTTCACGATCCGTGTGCTGTTGCCTTCGTTATCGACCCGACCGTCATGCAGGTCATCAGGGTGCCGCTGGATGTCGAGCTCACCGGAACTCTCACGCTCGGCATGACCGTTGCCGATTTTCGCGCCCCTGCTCCCGCCGATTGCACCACTCAGGTAGCCCGCAACCTCGACCACCCCAAGTTCTGGGGAATGGTTGTCGATGCGCTTGAGCGCATCGGCGATCCCCAACTTTAGGCGCTGGCGAGCGCACGCGCACGACGCTTGCGAGCACCCAAGTCGACGACGCCAATGAACAGCGCGATCGAGAAGAACAGCGTGGTCGCGAGCATCCCCGTGCCGTATGCGTGATGGTACAGCTCAAGATTGCTGTCCGCACTGTTCCGCTCGTTGTACAGGGTGGAGTAGAACAACGACAGGGCAACCGCTGTCCCGATTGCGGTACCGATGCGTTGCCCCAGCTGGCCGACGGAGCCTGCAAGTCCCCCCTGAAGCGGCGGGATGTCGTGCAGCGTCAACGTCTGGTTGGGCGAAATAACGAGACCACCACCGGTCCCCCCGATGAGAAGCGCAGCCGCCATGACGTACGGAGTTAGCGCGGGCGGGGTCAGGATCGCAGCAGCCATGAGCACACCGAGGCCGAGCATCAGAATCGCGAGTCCGACCACGACAAGTGAGCGGCCGTAGCGTTCGACAAGGATCCCGCCTCGCCACGATGCCACCGCGCTAGTGAGCGCGAATCCGATCGTCACCATGCCAGCGAACACGGGAGCAAGCCCTAAGCCGAGTTGAAGGTAGAGCGTTGTCATCAGGAACATGGCAGGCATTGCCGCAAAGTAGACGGTTGCAAGCAAGGTTCCGTTGCGGTACGAACCGATGCGGAAGAGCGCGAGCGGCACAAGCGGTGCACGGCCACCGGCAGCATAGCGACGTTCCCATGCGACAAAAGCGGCAGCAGCCAGTACAAATAGCACGAGCAGCCACCAGCGGTTGGGGTCATCCGTTGGAGCACCGGTAGTGAACAAGAACGGCGACATGAGCGCAAGCACAGTGACGCCAAAGATGGCGATGCCAATCGGGTCAAGGTCCAGACGGGAATAGCTCGACTTGGCGGTCGCGGGGAGAAGACGCCACGCCAGAATTAGAGCGATGATGCCGAGGGGAACATTCATCCAGAAGATATATCGCCAGCCGTCTTCTGCACCGCCAATGGCGATCATGAGCCCGCCAAGCGTCGGGCCGAATGCGGTCGCGACACCGATCATCGCGCCGAACAGACCAAACGCACGGCCGCGTTCGGGCCCACGAAAAAGTTGTTGGATGAGACCGATAACTTGAGGCATTTGGATTCCCGCCGCGACGCCCTGCAACAGGCGGGCGATCAGCAGGGTGTTGGCTGTCGGGGCAAGCGCACAGGCGATGCTGGCAAGGGTGAACAGTGTGAGGCCGGTCAGGAAGAGGGCCTTGCGTGAGCGCTGATCACCGAGTCGCCCTGCCGGCACCAAGATCAAGCCGAACGTCAACACGTAGCCTGAAACAATCAGCTGCAGTTGTGTCGAAGTCGCGCCGAGCGCGTCCTCGATCGAGGGCAGCGCAACGTTGACCTTTGACAGATCGAGAATGGTGATCGCCGCAACAACGACGCACACCCAAAACGCACGCCACTTATCTTTGTCGCTCAGCACCTCGGGGGCACCTGTGGCGGTCTCGTCCGCTGTAGTCATTCGAATAACTTTACGGGAGCGAATGACATCGGCCGTTCAGCCGCCGCATCGCCACGCCACGAGCGGTCGGCTCTAGTCGATTCGTCCGGCGATCAGCGGGCCACCATTGTTCACAGTGTCGCCCTCATCGCCGATGCGGTACGCGCCCTCAAGCGACTCAAGCGCGCGCTCGAAACGAGCGGGCTCATCGGCGTGCATGGTGAAGAGCGGTTCACCCTTGCGAACGGTGTCGCCTGGCTTCGCATGCAAATCGATTCCGGCAGCGTGCTGAACAGGGTCCTGCTTGCGCGCCCGCCCGGCGCCGAGACGCCACGCGGCAACACCGAACGGCAGAGCTTCCTGCTCCACGAGAACACCATCTCGGTCGGCGGTAACAACGTGACTCTCTTTGGGCTGCGGCAGTTCGGCATCCGGGTCTCCACCCTGAGCCTGAATCATGCCGCGCCAGGCATCCATCGCCTGACCATTGTCGAGCGCTGCTTCGACGTCAGCATCGGGGTGGCCGACCAGGGCGAGCATTTCACGCGCAAGGGCGACCGTCAGTTCGCGCACATCGGAAGGTCCGCCACCCGCAAGAATCTCCACAGATTCGCGCACCTCGTTGGCGTTTCCGATGGTGAGACCCAGCGGGACATTCATGTTGGTGAGCAGTGCGACTGTATTCACACCGGCGTCTTTGCCGAGCCGGACCATCGTCTCGGCAAGCTCACGACTGCGCGCAATATCTTTCATGAACGCACCGGAGCCAAATTTCACGTCAAGCACGAGAGCGGATGTGCCTTCGGCAATCTTCTTGCTCATGATCGACGAGGCAATCAGGGGAATAGCGTCAACAGTTCCGGTGATGTCGCGCAGGGCATACAGTTTCTTGTCTGCCGGAGCGAGTTCCGCACCGGCAGCACAAATCACTCCGCCCACTCCGCGCAGCTGTGCGTAGAACTCTTCGTTTGTGAGATCGGCACGCCAGCCCGGGATGCTCTCCAGCTTGTCGAGAGTGCCGCCAGTGTGACCGAGGCCACGACCCGAGAGCTGCGGCACGGCAACGCCGAATGATGCCACAAGGGGTGCGAGTGGCAAAGTGATCTTGTCGCCGACACCACCGGTGGAATGCTTGTCAGTTGTTGGCTTGCCGAGTCCTTCAAAGGTCAGAGTCTCGCCACTGGCGATCATCGCCAGCGTGAGGTCCCGAATCTCTTCGCGTTCCATACCGTTGATGAAGATAGCCATGGTCATGGCAGCCATCTGCTCGTCGCCGACATAGCCGCGAGTGTACGCATCCACTAACCAGTTGATTTGGTCGGTGTTCAATACGCCCTTGTCGCGCTTGGTGTGAATCAGGTCGACAACGT
>Ga0307486_1000626_pt1 | contig 30972 bp, 26 predicted proteins | sample CBIW02metaG_FD_203663 | JGI IMG/M metagenome (GOLD analysis project Ga0307486, IMG submission 203663) | Sea-ice brine microbial communities from Beaufort Sea near Barrow, Alaska, United States - CBIW 0.2 | ecosystem: Environmental > Aquatic > Marine > Coastal | place: USA: Alaska | collected... | reverse complement strand
TCTGGTGGCCAGTCTAATTGCCTACTCTTTTCAAGAGAAAAAACCAGCAATAAAGTTTGAAGGACAGCCTAACGCAAATGGTCAACTCGCATTATTCTGCTAATCGCTTAGGTCGAACTCAGGTTAACAGTTTTCTTGTTTTTGAAACTAGTCCTCATAGGTGAAATCTACCGATTTTGATGATATATTTCCACTTGTGTCGGTTGCGATGAATTCAGCACTGTAAGTTCCCACGTTTGTAGTTTCATATTGCACATAAATGTCGAGTATAGATTTAGAATCTGAATCACTAACGCTTATTTTTTCCAGAACTATATTTCCTTCACTATTAGTTACAATTAATTTCAAAGTTGATATTTTTGTTTCATCCGCCCCTTGAGCCTTAAATGTTACTTTGTATGGAACATTGCTATTTCCAATATCAGTTGAGTAATTCAATAGTAAAATAGGGCTTTGAATAAAAATCTTTGGAGCTATTGCGTCAGCATTATTATCAGTATCATTTGAGCATCCAGCAAACACTAGTCCAATTAGGAAGATTAAGTTGAATAATTTTCTTTTGTTTTTCATATGTTTAAATCATTGGCAACGTATGGATACGTGAAAAACCTTTTCTTAATACAATTTTGTCAAAGTTCATTTATACGCCGGAAAACTATACTTTAAAGCGATCCAGTTCCATAGGGGGAGGTTAAGTTCTTTTCCGTCCAGATTGTTTCAAACCTTTCGCAAACTATTAGCATTTCTTCGGTCGGATCCTTTCCGCTTTCTTCCATTACTTCCGCAAAAAAGTCCCAATGTGCTTTTTTCCATTTTTCGAGCGGTTTAATATTCGTTCCCATATCCAATTCAGCATAATCTTTGGAAATTTTATTAAATGGAATTGTGTCTACACTTTTAGTTTCGATTATCGCTCTCGCTTTTCCATCAAAATCCGTTATTATTTGCTTGTTTTCGACTTTTGGTAAATCAACATTATATTGTTTGTACAAAATATATAAACCGGAAGAAGCTTTCTTTTTTCCATCCACGGTTAATTCGGCTAATCGATTCGCATCTTCTCTAGTATTATGAAAAAAGTCAGACCCTGGCATCTCTTCATTTTTAAATTTGGGATTTAACTGCGTAAAATTTTCCCACATTTCGTAAACGGTTCTGTCAATTTCTTTTTCCGTTTCCGCATCGTTTTCCGTTCCAACTTTGATTTCCGTTTTCACTTCATTTTTTGTTTCGCTTTTACAGCTAATTAAAATCAAAAACGCAACGATTGTTAGAAGCCTCATAGTTTCTTTAGTATTGCGCCAGAATAAAGTCCTTCTGTATTTAATTTTTGTAAAACAGTTGAGCACGGTTTTTTTAATCCAATTTTTCAAAAATCAAGATTTCGCCCGATGTCGCACCATAAAAATTTCCAATGTTCAATTTATTCCCATTTATTTTGAAATAATAATCATTATAGCTTGAATCACTGGATAACATCCAATTTAAAGATATTTTTTCTTCTAAAAGATTGTAATTGTAGGGTCCCGAACCAAATTTGGGCAACAAATTCCCGTTCCGGATTTCTTTTCCTCGATACAAATTCATGATCTCGGAATTTTCCGAGGATTCAAAATACAATGTGTCAAGGCGAGTCTCAGTCTCAATCCATTTTCCTTTAAGGTCGGCAGAGGTCAAACCTTTCGTGTCTTCTTTAGAGCAGCACAAAAAAGCGAATACGAATAATAATAGTCCATATTTCATGGTGCATATATTAATTTTAAATAATAATCATGTATTCAATCGTTTAGCTCAAGTAAACTACCTCGGGGCAAGCCCACGAGGCATTTAGCGGAAAAAATTTTTCACTTCTCGAGGCAAGCCTCGGGGAATTAAACCCAATAGAGATTAAATCTAAAGATAGAAGAATTTTCATTTGAATGGTTGCATGTAGTTAAACTTTTTTGAGCCATTAATGATAACTATGGATTATGAGCGATTTAAACATTTACTACCCATAATCACAGTTAAGATGTTATACGGACATAAAATAGGGATGTGAAAACTCAATTAAAACCATCCATAATTCAATCAATTTCCCTGTTTACTAAAGTTCATTTAAACGAATGGCTGAGATCCTAAAATGACCCTCATTAGGGTATATCGAAAAGTTTAAAAATAGGTATGGGGAAATGAACTTTCTAAAAGTTCAAATAAGCGTGGGTTTGTTTACCCAGTTGGATTGGAGGCAAGTTTTCCCCAATAAACAATTTCAGAAGGTTTCTAAAGAAAGCCAGAAAAAAATAAGGTACAACATATCTTTAGTAGCTTCTGCCCGTAAAAAAGCATATGCCCGTTTCATTTGCGTCTTGACGGTATTGACAGATATCTCCCTATCTTGGGCGATTTCCGAATAACTTTGCCCATATACGACCGAAGATATAAAAATATCCTTTCTGCTTTTGGGAAGTTTATTCAGCAGCTCATTCAATTTTTGATATTTGCCGGGTTCATCCAAATCTTTTTGCTCTTGGTGATTCTTAATATTCAAATCTTGAAATTGCAAATTTTCCTTTTTGGTCCTCTCCAATGAAAGTAGGCTCAGGTTCTTGACCGCCCTAACCGCATAGGCCTTAAAAGAAACTGTCAGGTTTATAAGATCCCTCCTTTGCCAATAGTATATGAAAAAATCCTGTGCGATATCCTTGGCAGCATCACGGTCCTTTACAATTCCAAAAGAGACCAAACATAACAAGGTATAGTGCTCCTTGAAGAGCAGTTCCACCTTCCGGGCATCCCTTTCTGTTTTTTTTTCTTCTAAGGTTTTCCTTCTTCTATTTATGGACATAAGATAGGGATTAGCTGGGAAATTTGGTTGTTAAAGAGATTCATTTATATTCACTTTATGCCCTTAAAAAGATTATTATTATCAATTTTTTTGAAAAAAGATGATTTCTTTGTCACCCCAATTTAAGATTTTCATAACATATAAGAAAGGAATCTTTATAAATGTCAAATAAACAACGGTTAAGGTCAGCTTTAGAGGACACCAATATTTCAGGTAGGATAGATGCCCGTTCCCTCAAAAAACTGACCGTTCAAGAGCAACAGTTGATCCATGATCTCCATAATGAAGGTCTGGTAAATGAGGCCTTGAAATTTATTGACAGCTTGGATACAGATCAGGAATGGGAATTGATAAAGAAAAAATTAAACCCTTCCAAAAAACAGGAAAAACCCCTGTGGAAATCCGTTTTTAGGTATGCTGCAATCTTTATTGGTCTTCTTACGATAGCTTATTTCGTAGATATAGGGTTCAATACGGAAAGTGGAGCTCAGATCACGGAAGGATCAATCAAATTGAAAATAGGGAAGGATGTCATAAAGGTCATTCGCCAAGGGGAAAGTCGTCAACTTGTCTCCGTTTCGGGTAAGGTGGTCGGGGAGCAGGTGGGTAACAGGATCCAATATGATCCCGATGCCGAAATTGATGAATTGATATACAATGAACTGGAGATCCCCTATGGGAAAATATTTGAAGTTGAACTATCCGATGGTACTCTGGTACATTTAAATTCCGGAACCAAGCTGCGGTATCCTGTAAAATTTTTAAAAGGCCGTAAAAGGGAGGTTTTCATTGATGGGGAGGCCTATTTCAAGGTAGCGAAGGACAGGGAACACCCCTTTATCGTAAATGCCGGCGCTGTGGCGGTAGAAGTCTTGGGAACGGAGTTCAATATTTCTTCATATAAAGAAGACAGCAGTGTCAGAACAGTTCTTGTGGAGGGTTCCGTAAGCATGTCCAATTCCGTTGTGCCCGAGGAAAAAGTAGTGCTGAAACCTGGATATGAAGGAACTTGGAACAAAACGGCACATACAACGGAAACCGGAGAAGTGGATGTCGATCTTTATACAGGCTGGACAAGGGGAGAGCTGATCTTCAGGAATTCTACATTTGAGAACATGGCAAAAAAATTGGAACGAAGATATAACGTAACCATTCAGAACGATAATTTGCTATTGAAAGATAAAATATTGAATGCACGTTTTAACGTGGATATTGAGAGTATAGAGGATGTGCTAAAATCCATAAATGAAATCCAGCCATTTAATTACAAAGTAACCGGCAAAAAAATAGTGATTAGCTAAAAATCAGTCTTAAAAAATCAAAGCCTATGACATAAGCTTACAAGTAAAAAAACCGGGAAAGGGTCTCAAGCATTTCCCAGTTTAGTAGTGTGAATTAAATACTCTTTTAAAAACATTTAATCTCTTCAAAGTTATGAAAAAAAAGCTTAACCATGGATTAACGGGCAGACAGACCCTTAAGATAGATCTGAAAATGAAACTTACCACTCTTCTACTCATAGTTTCATTATTTCAAGTTCAAGCGAATACAAAATTAGAAATAAGCTTAGACCTCGATAATGCAAGTATCGAGCAAATATTCAATAAGGTAGAAGAGGTTTCCGAGTTCCGATTTTTGTACGAAACCGGCTCGATAGATCTTGATCGCAAATTATCCGTAAAGATCAATAAGAAACCAATATCCGATGTTTTGGCCATACTCTTTAAAGGAACGACCGTGGACTATAAAATTCATGGGCGTCAAATTATCCTTACACTGCAAGGCCTTGGTATATTATTACCAGAGACAGGCATTCTCGATAGCACTGCAAATAAAAAAACAACCCTACAACAGCAAGGTATCACAGGAACTGTTAAGGATGCCAACGGTATTCCTTTGCCCGGTGCGAATATCCTTGAAAAAGGTACTAAAAATGGTGTCACTACTGATTTTGATGGTAATTTTTCCATAACGGTGCCCAATGAAAATGCGACGCTAATCGTTTCTTATGTCGGGTTTGCCACAAAGGAGGTGGCGGTCAATGGGCAAACAGATGTAGATGTTACTTTGACCGAGAGCGCTTCGGCTTTGGACGAGATTGTAGTTGTCGGATACGGTTCGGTCAAGAAAAGGGATCTGACAGGTTCCGTTTCATCAATGTCTTCTTCACAAATAATGGAAGTTAAAGCCACGCGTATAGAGCAGGCATTGGCGGGAAAAATGGCAGGGGTTCAGGTTAAGACAACAAGCGGAGAACCAGGTGCACCACCCCAGATTAAAATCAGAGGTGTAAGTAGTATCTCTGCTTCATCAGAACCTTTATATATTGTTGATGGGTTTCCTGTTATTACCATTCAATCTTTAAATCCAAATGATATCCAATCTATAGATGTATTGAAAGATGCCTCAGCTACAGCTATTTATGGATCGCGAGGAGCAAATGGCGTCGTAATTATTACTACAAAAAGAGGAAAAACCGGGGAGGCCGTCATTACTCTCGACAGTTATTTCGGTTTTCAAAAAATAGCGAAAATACCTGAAATGCAGACAGCTCTGGAACAGGCTCAGCACTATTTTGATGGGGTTAAAAACAAAAATCTTGATGCAGGCAGAAGTATTGCCGGGAATCCTAATAATTGGTATTATGCAGTTCCATTTACAGTAACAGAAATTTTGGATGGTACTCCTCTCACACAGCCGGGGACAACCAGGGAATTTGGTGATCGCCTTTTAGAGGTAATTGAGGTTGCGCCTCAGAATGCGATAAATTTATCCGCTTCAGGAGGTAGCGAAAGAACAAAATATGCTGTCAGCGGAGAATATCTGACCCAGGACGGGATTGTGAAAAATACTGATTACAAACGATATTCAATGCGTGCTAATATTGATTCCAAATTAACGGATAGGTTGAACCTGAGGGTGAATTTTAATACAGGTTATTCGGTTAAACATAATATTGGTAATGCAAGCACTGACGGATTTGATTCCCCTGGTAGCAGCAGAAATAGCGCTATTTATAATGCGATGGTGATTCCCGAGTACTACTCATTATATAATCCCGACGGATCATACTTTGCATATGGAAGTGGACTTGATGCAGTGGTGTCGACTTGGAATCCTGGTGCACTCGTAGACCCGGATATCATTAATAATTATCAAAGGCAACTGTTTCTGCTCGCGAATATTAATCTTGACTATAAAATCACCGATGCATTAAAGTTTAATGTTATGGTAGGGACAAATATTGCCGTCCAAAAAGGGATGTCTTTTAGACCACAGCTTCCTGTATTTGAGGATAATCCTGCTATCGGAAGCGATAATGCCTCTTTAATGACCAACTGGCTAACGGAATATACCTTAAACTATAATAAGAGTTTTGGGAAACATTCTTTAACTGGATTGGGCGGATTCACTGTTCAGAAACAACAGTTATATACAAATGAAATGACCAGTCAGTCATATCCGAATAACCTTGTGCCAACATTGAGCGCTACCAGTGGATTAATAAGTTATGGCTCTTCCAATGAAAGTGCCTGGTCATTAATCTCCTATCTTGCCCGATTGAATTATAACTATTCCGGCAAATATTATTTGACAGGATCGATACGTACTGATGGTTCATCCCGGTTCGGCAAGAATAACAAATGGGGAGTTTTTCCATCAGGAGCTGTAGCATGGCGTGTTTCGGAGGAAAACTTTTTTAAAGATGTAAATTTTATAAGTGAACTGAAGTTAAGAGGCAGCTGGGGTAATACAGGAAACAACAACATTGGTAACTATCAGTCGATCTCCACGGTTAATTATCTAAAATACGCATTAGGGGATGGGCCTGTCGGAGCTTATGCTCCCGGAAGACCAGCCAACGATGACCTAACCTGGGAAAGACAGATGCAAACAAATGTTGGTATTGATTTGGGTTTATTCAATAATAGACTGAATCTTAGCTTTGACTATTCTAATACTGTAAATAAAGACCTGTTATTAAATGTTAACGTTGCTCAGGTTACCGGATATTCTCAAGCTCTGTTAAACACTGGACAGGTAAATAATTCTGGATTTGATCTCACTTTAAGTTCAAGGAACGTAGAAGGTGAATTTGAATGGACGACCGACTTTAATATTTCTAAATACGAAAATGAAGTAAAAAAATTAGGACCGGAAGGCGATCCAATTATTTCAGGTGGTCATATAACTCAGATTGGCTCACCAATTGGGATGTTTTATGGTTGGATTAAAGACGGCATTTTTATGAATCAGGCTGAATTGGATGCTGGTCCTATTTATAATCCGGGATCTACACTTGAGTCAAGGGTAGGAGATATAAGATTTAAGGATATTTCCGGTCCTGATGGTGTACCTGACGGTGAAATTACCAATGATGACAGAACGATCATGGGCTCGCCATATCCCGATTTTTATTATGGAATGACAAATAATTTTGCATATCGCAACTTTAGCTTAAGTGTCACTCTTCAAGGTTCCCAGGGAAATGAAGTACTACAACTTTCACGAGGTCAGCTTGCAAATAACAGGGCTCGTTTCAAGCAACTGGCAATCATGAATAATTATTGGATGTCTGAAGCAGAACCTGGGGATGGTCAGACTCCGAGACCAAACGATACTCCTACCGGAAACTGGCGGGGGGAGTATAGTACGCAATGGCTTGATAACGGATCTTATCTGAGGATAAATAACATATCTCTTGGTTATTCGTTTCCTGAGGTTATTACAAAAAAGCTATCGATACAATCGCTCAGATTTTATGTTAACTTTAGTAATCCTTTTACTTTTACCAAGTACTTATTATTTAATCCAGATGTTAACAATAGTGGTAATGCACTACAACCAGGAGAGGAACGATATGACTTTCCAATTGCAAAAAGCTCTGTTTTTGGCGTGAATATAACATTCTAAATTTTTGAATAACTAATAAATAATACATGAAAACATGAAAAAGTTAATTAATATAATAGCAATGACGGTCTTTATCATGTTGATGTCCTGCAGTGAGGACTTCATTAATCTAGAACCAACTGATACGGTAGGTGTTAAGAATTTATACCTGACCGATAGTGATTTTAATGATGCTGTAAATGGCTGCTATTCAGGATTAGCGGAGGCATATATAACCTGGTGGTGGTATGGTGATCTGCGTGGTGATGATTCATATGACGAACTTGTTAAGGGTCATTCTGATTTTGACCTTTTCTCTTTGGATGTTAATGATGGTACAGTATCAACTTCATGGAGAAACTGGTACATAGTGGTCTCCCGTGTTAATGAAGTTTTAGCCAAAATTGAAGAAAAAGATGTTGCAAATAAGGACGGGTATATTGGTGAGGCGAAATTTATACGGGCTCTTGCATATTTTAATCTGGTCAGAATATTTGGAGACGTTCCTATGATTACTGATCCAGTAACATCAACGGAAGCTTATAGTATACCCAGAGAACCTTTGGGTAATATTTACAATACGGTTATTATTCCGGATTTACTTGCAGCAGAAAAGACACTGCCTGTAACCTATTCAGGTTCGCTTGTAGGAAAAGCTACCAAGGGAGCTGCTAAATCTTTGCTGGCAGAGGTATATTTAACACTAAAGGATTTTACCAAGGCCGAAACCAAACTTCAGGAACTAACTGTAGCACCTTTTTCATATGCACTGTTAGATAATTATAACGATTTATTCTACTATGACCAAGGGGAACACCATTCAGAATATATATTCGATATAGAATATATTACAGGGGGACTTGATCTGGGAAATCCGTGGATCAATCAATTTAGTCCGAAAGACCCTCCAACATTGGCATTTTATGGTCTTACTACTGGAGATGGCCAGAATAATGCTCCGTTTGGGTTGAGAGATATTTTTCCTGCCGGAGATATGCGATTATATATGACCTTTGCAAATGGTTTCACGGATTCGGATGGTGTATATCATCAATTGATGCCGAATTCGAACGATGTCCAGACTTATACCCGAAAATATATATTTGTAACTCAGTCCAGTGCTTACGACAGTGGGGCAAACTGGAAGGTTTATCGCTATGCTGATGTTCTTTTAATGTATGCAGAGGCATTAAATGAAAACAATAAGCCAGAGCAGGCTCTACCATATTTGAACATGGTTCATGAAAGGGCTGGATTAACTCCAATAGCTGGAGGTTTGTCACAGACAGCTATGCGTGATTCAATAGCTTTGGAGCGGAGATTAGAATTATCATTTGAGGGCAAAAGATGGTTTGATCTGGTAAGGACAGGAAAAGCACTAGAAACGATGGCGCCTACCGGGATGAAGGATTACATGACTATTTGGCCAGTACCCCAAAATCAAATAGATCTATATAATAATATGGATATATTCTGGCAAAATCCGGGTTATAATTAACAGCACCTAGTTGGATTTAGCGTTCAATATCAGGTTGTATTTAATGAATGTACAAATACATTATAAGTTCGTGATGATCATATTCTTTGTTGATAACATGCTTAATAGACTAATTTTTAAAACAATAAATACTTTATAAATTATGAAATCATATACTAATATTTCTCGCCTATTTATGTTGGGGTTAACTTTAATATTTACTTTAGGCTTTACTTCAACGAATGCACTCTTGAATGAAAATAATCTTGATTCTACAATAATTAATCCTCCAGTAGAAAAGAAATACTTATATGTTGCAGTTCCAGGAATTCGGAATTATCTTGGCTATGGTGGTCATGGGATTTTGGTTTTCGATATTAATAGCAATCATAAATTCGTTAAACGAATTCCTATGGGAGGACTTAGAAAAGATGGAACACCTTCTAATGTTAAAGGGATTTCGGTTAGCATACCACTTAACAGCATTTACATTAGCACACTTGAATCTTTACAACGGATAGACTTAACAACTGAAAAAGTTATATGGGAGAAGCCTTTTGATGGAGGTTGCGATCGAATGTCGATCACACCTGATGGGAAAACTATGTATCTTCCTTCGCTCGAGAAGGATTTTTGGAATGTGGTCGATTGTGAGACCGGAGATATCATTACAAAAATTCCCGTTGTCAGAAGAGCACATAACACTGTTTGCGGATTATCTGGAAATTTTGCTTATTTAGCTGATATTGCTTCCCCTTTTTTGCGTGTAGTAGATACAAAAACTAATACTGTTGTTAGGGAAGTTGGTCCTTTTGGAGATGGGATACGTCCATTTACTATCAATGGCAAAGAAACTATGACTTTTGTTAATGTGGATGACCTTCTTGGATTTGAAGTTGGAGATTTAAAAAGCGGAAAAAAATTGGCACGTATTGTTGTAGAAGGTTGGGACAAGGGACCAGTAAGAAGGCATGGCAATCCAAGTCACGGCATCGGACTCACTCCTGATGAGACTGAAGTATGGGTTAGTGATGGTCATAATATGAGATTACATGTTTTTAGTGCTGTAAGTCCGTTCCAGCAACTTACCACTATTCCATTGAGAGATATGCCTGGGTGGGTAACTTTTACTGTAGATGGTAAGTATGCCTACCCTTCAACTGGCGATGTTATTGATGTTAAAACACGTAAGATTATTGCAACTCTTGAAGATGAGTACCACAATGCTGTCCAAAGTGAAAAAATGGTACAAATTAATTTCAAGGGGGATAAAGCCGTAAGTGCGGGTGACCAGTTTGGACTTGGACGTGTAAGGTAATAATTTGCTGACATATAAAAGGGAGATTAAGTTATGATTATTAAATCCTTTTCTGCAGAAGATACACTAAATTAGAATTAAGTTAATCAATAGTGTTTATCATGTAATTTATTTCAAGCCTTTGGCTCATATCATAGTTCTATGGCTAATGCATATACCATTTTTGTTTAACGGTACTAAATTACGAGCTCAGTCTGTTACCTCAGAGAATAGGAAAAATACTATTATTTGGTTTAACGAGAATGAATGGTTTAGTGGAATGAGGCTTAAGCCTTACAATTCTATAAATAAGCAGAATTTTGAAAATAAGTATCATGATAATAATGTCATGTGAGATGAGGCTTTTACTTATCTCAAAAATACTGATTTTGTGGACCTTAAGCCTGGCAAGGATTTAATCTCTATTGGGTTTAATTCCCCGAGGCCTGCCTAGTTAATTATTGGTGTTTTGTGACTCGATGTCACAAAACAGCAAATTTATTAATAAGAGTCATAACGTAAATGTGCTTCCGTACCATTTGGTCAGTAGTGCGAAATACCGTAGGGTGGTGATAACCGATTCCGTGGACAGGGCTTTGGAGGGGAGGCTTGTGCCGAAATCGAAAAAAGATATGAGGTCTGGTTTTTGGAGGTCGGTACTGACACGAACCATGTTCATTTTTTGATTCAAAGCGTTCCCTTGTACAGCGTGACCAAGATTGTCAATATGGTGAAGAGCATTATAGCCCGGGAAGTTTTCAAGCCATGTCCCGAAGTGAAAAAGCAACTTTGGGGCAGGGAGTTTTGGGGGAAGGGCTACTTCGTGAACACTGTTGGCCAACATGGCACTGAGAGCGTCATTGCCAAATATGTCAAAGAGTAGGGAGTAGAAAAAGAATATAAGACTTTAAAAAAAGATTGTCAATAAAATTTGAAGTGCTGATTGAGTTATGGAACAATAAATTTATTTTATTATCCTAATATTAATAAAGAACATTTTTGATAATCACATTTAATTATGAAAGTGAAATTAGTTTTCCTTGATATAAAAACTATAGGGGAGGTACACAACCTAAGTTCTTTGGATGGATTAGGAGATATAACTTATTATCAATCTACCAGTCCTGGTAAGACCTTAGAGAGGGTAAGGGATGCTGATATTGTAATTACGAACAAGGTTGTACTAAATAGGACCATCATTGAGAAAGCAGTAAATTTAAAATTAATATGTGTAGCAGCTACTGGCACTAATAATATAGATAAGGTTGCAGCAAAGGAACGAAATATACAAGTAAAAAATGCTGTAGATTATTCTTCTAACAGTGTGGCTCAGGGGACCTTTTCTTTACTACTGCATATTTTGAGTGACATATCTTACTACGATAATTATGTTAAGCAGGGTCTTTATTCCAAGAGTGATATTTTTACTCATTTTGGGTCTGTATTTTGGGAGTTAAACGGGAAGCGATTTGGTGTCCTAGGCTTAGGAAATATCGGTAGCCGAGTTGCAAAAATTGCGGAGGCGTTTGGATGTGAGGTAACCTATTATTCAGCATCGGGTCGAAACAATTCACAACCATACTTACGTTTAGATTTGAAGGAGTTTTTAAACACATCGGATATCATATCTATTCATGCACCACTAAATGAATATACCAAAAATCTTATAAATTATGAACGAATCCTTGAAATGAAAAAAACAGCGATTTTAATCAATGCGGGAAGAGGAGGTATCGTAAATGAAATTGATTTGGCGCGGGCATTAGACAACAACCTAATTGCTGGAGCAGGCATTGACGTTTTTGAGAATGAGCCTATTGATTCAATAAATCCACTTTTACTTATAGAAAATAAAAGCAAAATAGTTCTGACGCCACATATTACATGGGCAAGTATTGAAGCTCGTACTCTGTTGATAGAAAAAATAAAACAGAATATAGAAGAATTTTTGGCAAAAAAGTAAAGAAGAAATTATGAAAATAAGAGCTGCAGTATTACGGGAAATGGGGAAAAAGCGTCCTTATAATGAAAGCAATCCTTTAGTAATAGAGGAGATAGAATTGCAAAAACCTCAGGCTGGTGAGATTTTAGTTAAAATCCATGCTGCTGGGCTTTGTCATTCTGACTTGTCGGTAATAGATGGCAATCGCCCTCGACAGTTACCTATGGTTTTGGGTCATGAAGCTTCTGGTGAGGTTGTTGAGATAGGTTTAAATGTAAAAGATATCTCTTTAGGAGATCATGTTGTATTCACCTTTGTTCCACTCTGTGGTCATTGTCTACCTTGTATGACGGCTCAACCGGCATTATGCGAAAACGGAGCAATAGCCAATAATAATGGAGAATTATTGGAAGGAGGAACACGAATATTGGACAACCAAAATAATAAAATTCATCATCACATGGGCGTCTCCGGGTTTGCTGAATATGTCGTCGTATCAAGAAAATCCGTGGTGAAAATAGATAAAACATTGCCATTTGATATTGCAGCTTTATTTGGATGCGCTGTCATAACTGGTGTAGGGGCAATTATTAATACAGGAAATCTAAAGCTTGGAGAGACTGTTTTAATTACAGGATTGGGTGGGGTTGGATTTGCTGCATTGCTTGGTGCGATTGCAGGAGGCGCAAGCAAAATAATCGTAGCGGATGTTAATAAGGAAAAATTGGATAAAGCAATAAGGATGGGGGCTCATGAAGCTATTGATCCGTCAGAAAATAATGCATTAGAGAAAATACGAGACTTGACCAGAGGAGGTGTTGATGTGGGGTTGGAGTTTGCCGGGGTAATTCAGGCTTTAGATTTTACGTATAATGCTACAGTACGAGGAGGTAGAACAGTAACTGCGGGCTTACCACATCCTAGTAAGATGCTACAGATTTCCCCAACAAAACTTGTTGCGGAAGAGAAAACATTAAAGGGGTCATATCTAGGAAGTTGTGTTCCATCTAGGGATATTCCGGCGTACATCGCTCTTTACCAGTCCGGGCGCCTACCGGTAGATAAACTCATGACTCATAAATTAGGATTAAGTGATATAAATATGGGTTTGGAAAGGCTTGCTGAGGGTAAAGCGATTAGACAAATAATTGATTTTGATAAATAGGATGTATTCGGTAATGACTATAACTGAAGGAGAAAAGACGACGTTTCAGATTCGTTTTACTATAAAAATTGGATTATAGTAAAATAATAAATAATATTTTAATCAAGCAATATAATGAACGATAACAATCTTATTAGAACGCAATCCTATGTAAATGGCGAATGGGTTAATGCAGTTAGCGGGAAAACTTTTGTGGTTACTAATCCTGCTACAGGTGAATTGATTGCAAATGTCCCAGACATGGGGAGAGAAGATGTACGCAAAGTAATTGATGCTGCAAATAATGCCTGGCCTGCTTATCGTGCTCTGACAGCAAAAGAGAGATCTGCTCTATTAAAAAAATGGTATTCTCTTATTATAGAAAATAAAAATGAACTTGCTATTCTTATGACAAAGGAGTGTGGAAAAGTAATGCAGGAAAGCCTCGGTGAAGTTGATTATGGTGCCAGTTTTGTTGAATGGTTTGCAGAAGAGGCTAAGCGTACTTATGGAGATGTAATTCCGGCTCCCACAAATGATAGGAGGTTAGTTGTGATAAAACAATCTATCGGCGTTGTAGCGGCAATTACGCCCTGGAATTTTCCTTTAGCAATGATCACACGGAAGGTTGGTCCCGCTCTAGCAGCGGGGAGTCCTGTTATTGTAAAGCCACCTTCTGAAACACCATTAACAGGACTTGCACTTTCTTATTTGGCTGAAAAAGCAGGATTCCCTCCAGGAGTATATAATACAATAACAACAACTGAAAAAAGTGATGTAGGAAAAGAACTTTGTGAGAACAAAAAAGTACGCAAGTTGTCATTCACTGGATCCACCGCGGTGGGTAAAATGTTAATGAATCAATGTGCTTCTACTTTAAAGAAACTATCTCTTGAGCTTGGAGGAAATGCACCTTTTATTGTTTTTGATGATGCAGATATAGATGCTGCGGTAAAGGGTGCTATTGTTTCAAAATTTCGTAATAGCGGGCAAACCTGTGTATGTGTTAACCGTTTTTATGTTCAAGATAAGGTATATGATGAATTTGTAGAAAAGTTTTCTCGTGCGGTAGCTAGCTTAAAGGTTGGGAATGGCCTGGACAAAGATGTTCAGATTGGACCATTAATCAATGAGAAAGGATTGAGTAAAGTAATACATTTTGTAAAAGATGCAATTGACAAAGGTGCTAGAGTTGTTGAAGGAGGAAATCATTTAAACGGACTGTTTTATGTGCCAACTTTACTGGCTGATGTCACTTCAGAGATGATTATCGCGAGGGAAGAGATTTTTGGTCCTGTTGCACCTATTTTCCGATTTAGTACAGAAGAAGAAGTTATTCAAATGGCAAATAATACAGAATATGGTTTGGCGTCTTACTTCTACAGTAGGGATGTAGCCCGTTGCTGGCGGGTGGCAGAAGCATTAGAGTGTGGAATGGTAGGTATCAATGAGGGTCTGATTTCAACCGAGGTTGCACCGTTTGGAGGTATAAAAGAATCTGGTTTGGGCCGTGAAGGTTCGAAATATGGTATGGATTATTTTATGGAAATGAAGTACTTATGTTTCGGCAATATCAAATAAAATACATGTAATTAATGAATACAACAATGGAGAAAAAAATACTTATTATTCCAGGCGATGGTATAGGGCCTGAAGTCACTTTTTGGGGCAAAGCTATATTGGAGCAAATATTAAGTAATCATGATTACGATGTTACTTTTGATGAAGGGTTAATGGGGCATGTTGCTATTGAAGCGACAGGTAACCCATTACCGGATGAAACCTTAAACAAAGCGAAAGCGAGTGATGCCATATTATTTGGTGCCGTAGGCCATATCAAATATGACAATGATCCCACCTTAAAGGTGAGGCCTGAAAATGGTTTATTAGGCATACGTAAAGGTTTGGGATTATATGCCAACATTCGCCCCATTATTTTATTTGAGGAGCTGTTGGACGTTTCAAGTATAAAACCTGAAATATTGAAAGGAACAGATATTTTATTTTTCAGGGAACTTACTGGCGATGCTTATTTTGGAGAAAAAAAACGGAGCGAAGATAGAAACAGTGCTTCAGATCTCATGATTTATCACCGATATGAAGTAGAACGTATTGCTATTAAAGCTTTTGAAGCTGCTGAAAGGAGGAATAAAAAATTATGTTCTGTAGATAAAGCAAACGTATTAGAGAGTTCCCGATTATGGCGAGAAGTTGTTCAAGAAGTTGCTAAAAACTATCCTGATGTCGTGACTACACACATGTTTGCCGACAATGCTTCTATGCAGCTTATTAAAAATCCAAGTCAATTCGATGTGGTTTTGACCACTAATATATTTGGTGATATTCTGACCGATGAGGCTTCCCAGATTTCAGGTTCGATGGGGATGCTGCCTTCAGCTTCAATAGGGGATGGAACAGGCTTTTTTGAACCGGTACATGGTTCTGCTTATGATATTGCAGGACAAAATAAAGCTAATCCATTAGCTTCCATTCTTTCTGCTGCCTTAATGTTGGACATCACCTTCGGTTTAAAAGATGATGCTGAGAGGGTAACAAATGCTGTTCACGAGGTCTTGAAACAAGGATTTCGCACTGCCGATATAGCAACTAAAACAACAGAGAAACAGAAAATATTGGGTACAAAAGAAATGGGTAAACGAATAATTGACATTTTAAGAGAAACAACATTGTAGGTGAAAGCCGTTTCTAGTCATCTATATTATAATCTCTGGATGTTCGACTTATAACGCAACTCTAGTGATAATATAGTAATATAATGGATAATGTGGATGAGTATTATTCAGGTGTTTTTGAATTTTATTTTTTCTTGTTCCTTTATATATAGATGTTAAAGAAGCTAAGAGCTCACGATTTAAACGAAGAGAAGATCTTCAAAAAAACTAAATAAAAATGAATTCACTCATTACTTATAATTTCTTAAGATGGAGGAAAGAATTGTTCGTATTTAATTGGAAAGTAAATCTTGTTTATTGGGAGTTTGCAAGAATGATTTGCAAGGTAAAAAAGTTAATTATCCTATCATGTAATCAAAATACCCCCACTACATGAGAAAGTGGATGAATAGAAAAAAGGGGGGACAAGAAGCTCCATACATTCCGCTAGGGCCTTTTAAACTGAGGATTCCATTTATTCATTATAGGTTCGAGACACCAGATTATTTGCAAGGATTATTAATGTGCGCTGTTGATTTGGCCGCCATTCCTTTGATGATCGAGTTATTGGACATGCCTTTCGAGGCCGCCATCGCTATAGTAATATTAAATGGGTTGATGTACTTATTGCATAGTTTGCTAGGAGATCCGGTGGTACCTGGCTGGATTACACCCGCTATTCCATTACTGATTATCCATGTAGAAACTTTTCCCCCGGGAATAGACCGTATTCATGCGCTGATTTCCTTCCAAATGGTTTTAGGCTTGATAGTGATTATACTTGGCATTACAAAAATGGCGAAAAAGGTTACTACCAAAATACCTCCGGCTATTAAATCAGGAATTATAATGGGGGCCGGACTGGCTGCCGTCGCAACGGTTTTTGAAGCAGGAGGGCGTTTTGATCTTTTTCCGATAAGTATTATCGTATCAGTAGGGCTAGCTTTTTATATCATTTTTTCTGATGACTTTAAAAGAAAAAGCAAAAACAATAAGATTTGGGCCAACATCGGTAAATTGGGAATTTTTCCAATAATAATACTTGCCGTTTTTATTGCTCCTATTTTCGGAGAAACTGAATGGCCTCAGTTGGAGTGGGGATTTACCAAACCAGACTTTGGGTTAATGTTTCGAAATTATACCGTATTTGGTGTTGGTCTTCCACCAGTTAGTATGTTTATAGATTCAATTCCCATGGTGATGGCAGCCTATATAGTGTTGTTTGGGGATATTCTTCAGAGTGAAGCTATATTGAATGAGGCCGATGAGCTACGAAAGGATGAGAAAATTGATTACGATCCAAATAGAGCTCACCTTATTTTTGGCGCCAGAAATACATTGATGAGTATTTTAGGTCCGGATATAACGATGTGTGGTCCTCTGTGGGCAGCTATGCATGTTGTCGTTGTGGAACGATATAAGCAAGGGCGAAAGGCTATGGATTCTATTTTTGGAGGGTCTGGCTCTTTTAGGCTTGGCACGAATACTGGGTTGCTGTTATTGCCAATTGTTAGTTTGGTAAAGCCTATTTTGGGAATAGCATTGGCATTGACGTTACTAATTCAGGGTTATGTTAGCGTACGCATAGGAATCTTAGAATCCCGAAATCAGAAAGATCTAGGAATAGCCGGTGTAATTGCTGCAGTTTTAATGGTAAAAGGTGCGACATGGGCGTTTGCAACGGGAATCGTTCTGACGTTCTTAATTTATGGAAAGAAAATGTTTTTTCAAAAAGAGAAAAAGGAAGACTGATCCTTTTGCAATACGTCAGGTATTCTTAATCTATTAAAATTAAATATTATGATCAAATCGAAGCCGGTAATGCTACATGTAATGAGAATTTTAAGGCCATTCACCAAAACAAAACCACTTATAATAGAAGAAGTAGAAATAATTTTAGTGTCTGGAGTCATAGAACATCCTTACTTGAAAAGTAAAGATCAAACAATAAATTTGAAGTAAAAACAACTATGGAGGTTTCAGACGAACACAAGATAATCCGTAAAGTAACTCACGAATTTGCTGAGAAAGAACTGCTCCCCGGTGTCATCGAAAGAGATGAAAATGCCCTGTACCCAAAGGAAGTAATCAGTAAAATGAACAAATCAAAATCAAATATGGTATATTATTGCATAATTTCTAATTTAGCATTACACGCAATGCTGCTGTCAAAGAACAGGGAAAAAATAAAGAATCCTACATGCAGGAGATGGCAGAATATTGAACGAGTTGGCTTCTTAAAATTTGATAAATTTAATACCGGTAGATATGAAAAGTAATAAATGTTTTCTAATGATTTCTTTGATTATTCTTATCACAGGATGTGTAGCAAAAAAACACAATAAAAATCCTGAGAATTGGACAGACAGGCAAGTTTCGGAATGGTTCGATAAGAAAGATTGGCTTGGACAAACTGCTCTGCAACCAGATTCATCAATTGATAAAAAAGAGTTTGCTATCCAGTATAATCGGAATAAGGAAAGGTGGGATAAAGCATTCCATTATATTAAAGATAAAGATTTGTCCGCTTTAAGTGTTGGAGAGTATGAACTGGATAACCAAAAAGTATTGGTAATAGTTTCTGAATACAATTCTAAGAGCCCTGAAGTTGCTTTGTTTGAAGAACATGAAGATTATATCGACATTCATTATGTAGTTTCAGGATCAGAGTATATAGAACTGGGAGATCAGTCAACAGCTAAATTGAAAAAACCATATGATGAAGAAAAAGACATTGCTTTTTATGAAGCTAAGGAGAAGAAAATTTTACTAGCTAAACCTGGGATTTTTTTCATCATTTTTCCTGGTGAGCTTCACAAACCCGGAATTAAGGTTGAAGAGAGTAATCCGGTTAAAAAAATTCTAATTAAGATAAGAAAAGGGTAGGTACAGGTTAAATGAATTATGCCTATTAAATATAAAGAAACGAAGACCAATTAAAATTAATTAGGGCCTGCTGATTTTCTAACCGATTCAATATAAATTATTAACAATAAGCGTATTAGTTATTAATGGTCGACGTATTCCGTTGTACAAGTGCAGGTGTTTTCGTAACTTAAGGTTGTAAATCCGTGCGGTTATAATCAAATATACGCCATCGAACCAACTTTCCCTATAGGGATTCTCCAGTCCCTTCAAAAATAAGCTCTCGCCCGACAACCGTTGGGTAAAACTGGCGACCCTGATTCTCTGGGACGACTTGGCGGTCGTGTACTGCGAAAAGCTCAGCGGCACCTCCGGTTTGTAATGCATTCGTATAGACCTTGCGATGAGGGAAGCATAGGCCTCGACATGCGCATGGTGATTGGGGCGATAATCGTAAAGCACATACTCTGGCTGGCTGGCTCCCATTGAAGTTCCAAAGTTACAAAGCCCGTTTTCGGTATATGAAATGACCCGGATTTTGGGAACAACAAATTTTACCAAAACAACTGTAAATGAATTTTTTACATAAAAAAATGACTCAAGTTTAAAATACTATTATGGTTAACCCTGCTAAATTTAGGGGTTGAGCTTGTTCAATATAAAAATCATATTAATCGCAAATATCATGGCAAGTTAAAAGTAGAGCCACACAACTATAATAATACCCAACCAATTATAATAATACTCGACCAATCATGAAAGAAAATCACCAAAAAAGGATAGAACTTGTGTTCAGGGACCACTATCGTGAATTTTGTTTGCTTTCCTATAGTTATGTGGCCTGTATTGACCAAGCGGAGGATATTGTTCAGGATGTTTTTGTAAAACTTCTTGCCCAGAAAGAAATCTCGCGGATACTAAGCTTAAAGGACTACATATGGCTGTCCGTCAAAAACAACAGTTTAAAACATTTGGAAAGATCCAAAAAATTGGAGCTCCTAGAATATAGTGCTTTGGTGCTTGCCGAGGAAGATGATACCTGGAGCGGTCAATTGGACCAAAAACTTCAAAAAACCATGGATAAGCTTCCCTCCAAATGCAAGAAAGTATTCGAGCTTTGTGCGGTAGAGGGCAAAAAATATAATTCTGCTGCAGATGATTTGGGGATTTCCGTGAATACCGTAAAAACTCAGATGAAGAAGGCCTATAAAATTTTAAGATATGAGCTAAGAAATGTGTATCTAATCTTATTGATTTTTGTTTTAAACTGTTAAATTCTTCTTTTTTTCATTTTAACATCACCCTTTTTACACTTTCCTGGGTCTTTAAGTTAAAGAGGTCGTTTTAAAACGGCCGTTAATTTGGAAAGCCCTTTATGAAAATAGCTCAAATTATTGAAAAAAAAATAAATGGTAGCCTCAACAATCGAGAGAAAAACTATTTTAACAGGTGGATGGCGGAATCAAAGGAAAACCGTGCCTTATTTAACCGTCTTCAAGTTTTGGAACAACAGGGCGGGGATATTTTTCAAATTATGAAGGTGGATCAGGAGATTGCATGGAATCAGATATTAGAGCTTTCCCGTGTCAAAAAAGAAAAGAAAGTTGAACACTTTTCGTTTGCCCCACTATTAAAATATGCCGCAATTTTCATCGGGGCCATCGGCCTTGTATATGGGTATTGGCGATCAATACCGTCCGATCAAAATACCGTTAACATGGAGGATGATATTACCCTTCAAAGACATTTTGGCATCGTTGTAGCTATTTACGACGACCAGTGGCAAATTCCCTTGAAACTTATTGGCTTTGACAGCAGGGTGAATGTTTCTGAAGGGTGACACTTATTATCAGAACATGGGCGGATCATGGCACAGCTTTCAACATCGACTGGAAGGGAATTGCAAGGGAGATCGCTTGCTTAAAGCTATCTCCCTTGCATAACGTTTTGCTTTTAATATCCCTTATAAAAATAAAAGCATAGAGAAAGGTCCTTAATGTACTGAATAATTTGAGATTGGGGATATTTATGAAATAGAAGTTGCGAGTATAGTGCTTACTCCAATTATGCATCACCATTATCGCGGTGGCTTTTCTAAGGCACTCTATTTAAGCAATAGATACATTTTATTGCTAGGGCCTAAAAACTTTTCATCGAATAATTGGAAGGAGGCAAGGTTTAAAAAAACCGAGCTTTGAGTGCTCGGTAAAAAATTGGATGTTCCTCCAACTCATTTGAGGGAATATATTTGGGAAGGTCCCGCAGTGTCCAGGACTCGGTTTTAAATTGCTTGGGCAGAACATTACGGTAACTATCCCGACCAGAAGAAGATGCTGGAAGATATGGTTGGCCGAAATCGACTATTCTTCGGTAAAACCGTAAATATATAGATTAGCGCGTAATAGCTGGATAACTTAAAAGGAGAGATAAAGGGTGCAGTGTTGGAGCCACAGAATTTCCACACCGGAAAGGAAGATAAACTTATGATACAATCAAACCATGCGGGTACCGAGGTAATCTTGCTAAACCTAAAAATTAATGAAATCGTCAACTTGTCGAAATTGCCCAATTCATATGATGAACCGGAAGGCATTTATCCCGATGGCGAATATACCTTAGTAGAGTCCGACAAGCGTAAAGATGAGGAATCAAAGTTAGACCTTTACAAACTTAAGCATGATACTAGCGAAAGTTGGGAACGTATTGCTTATTTGAATTTTAAATGAAAATGGGAAGCACAAAGCCTCCAATCCCGTTATTAGTGATGACGGAAAGTTGATAGCTTTTCAGGTTCTACGATTAGACGAAGTGGAGGATGTAGGACGTGGAATTTACATTTTGGATATTAAAAAAGATGAAGAAAGAAAACTCAAAAAAACAAAGAAGAGATGAACGAAATTTAGGGAGAAACTAAGAAACCACGTAGAGATATGAAAAAATTGAAATACAAAATAAACGGAGTAGAGATTAATGGAGAAATAGAACCCGGTTTTGAATCTATTTTAACAAAAGATGCTATCGAATTTGTTGTAAAGCTGCATCGGAAATTTAACGACAATAGAAAGCAATTATTGCAAGATAGATGGAAACGTCAAAGAGAAATTGATAAGGGTGTTTTTCCTGATTTTTTGGATGAAACCATCTCCGTAAGGGAGGGTGATTGGCAAGTCGGAAATATTCCGGACGATCTTCAGGACAGACGAACGGAAATCACGGGCCCTGTGGATAGAAAAATGGTAATCAATGCCTTGAACTCCCAGGCAAAAGTATATATGGCGGATCTGGAGGACGCAAGTTCGCCTACATGGCATAATTGCGTGGATGGACAGATCAACCTTAAGGATGCCGTCAGGAAACGGATAGACTTTACGGCCCCTAACGGAAAGGACTATAAACTGAAAGATGAAACAGCAGTGCTAATGGTTAGGCCCCGAGGGTGGCATTTACCGGAAAAACATATCGAGGTGGACAGTGAGCCGATGTCGGCATCACTGTTCGATTTTGGCATGTACTTTTTCCATAATGCCAAAGAGCTGTTGTCAAAGAGTTCCGGCCCATATTATTACATTCCTAAATTGGAAAACCATAAAGAGGCGAGACTGTGGAACGATGTTTTTATTTATGCGCAACAAAAGCTGGGCATTCCTGAAGGTACTATAAAGGTTACCGTTTTGCTGGAGACTATCTTGGCCAGCTTCGAAATAGAGGAGATATTGTTCGAACTGAAAGATCATATTGTCGGAATGAACGCCGGACGATGGGATTATATCTTCAGTGTAATTAAAAAATTCAGGAACCATAAGGATTTTATCCTGCCCGATCGGGAACAGATCACCATGGACGTCCATTTTATGAAATCATATGCCGAACTTTTGGTGAAGCTATGCCATAAAAGGGGTGCGCATGCCATTGGCGGCATGTCGGCCTTCATTCCTTCCAAAAACGAGAAAGTCAATAAACTGGCTTTCGAAAAAGTGGCCCAGGACAAAAAGAACGAAGCCCGTCAAGGATATGATGGTACATGGGTAGCGCATCCATTTCTTGTACCGATTGCCATGGAAGAGTTTAATAATGTACTCGAGGATAAGCCCCACCAAAAACATGTGCTGCGCAAAGAGGTGACGGTCAATGGAAAAGATCTGATAGACACGTCGATCAAGGAAGGAAAAATCACGGAAGCAGGACTCAGGCTTAATATCAACGTCGGGATATTATATATTGAATCCTGGCTACAAGGTGTCGGGGCGGCTGCACTGTACGATCTGATGGAAGATGCGGCGACCGCAGAAATCTCAAGGGCACAGGTCTGGCAATGGCTGCATCATGATTCCGCAAGCTTAGATGACGGACGGATCATTAATTTGCCACTTTACGAAAAACTTTTCGAGGAAGAAAAATTAAAAGCTGCCGAACTGTTGGGCGAAGAACGTACTTCTACCGGCAAACTGGAGATTGCGGCACGACTATTCGATTCTATGGTTAGGACAAAGGATTTTAAGGATTTTTTGACTTCGGACGCTTATGATAAACTTAAGAGCTGATTGAAAAATCCCGATTTTTTGAATATTATTTTTGTACAACCCTAATGCTTTTGAAGTTCATCTCCACAGCAAAAACCAATCGAATATGTCAACGTCCTTACTGGCATTTTTAGCGGTCGTGCCGATTTTGACCGCCGCAGTTCTATTGACAGGTTTTAGAACACCTGCCAAAAAAGCAATGCCCGTTTCATTTTTAGTTACGGTTATTATTGCTTTTGCGGTCTGGGATATCCCTGTTATCGATATTATGGCCTCTACCGTTCAAGGGCTGTTCATCACTTTTGATATATTGTACATCATTTTTGGTGCCATTGTATTATTGAATCTGCTCAAGTATTCAAAGGCGCTCAGGAGGATTCGGGAAGGTTTTGCGGACATATCGAAGGACCGTAGGGTTCAGGTGGTCATCATTGTCTGGCTGTTCGGTTCCTTTATCGAAGGAGCCGCCGGATTCGGTACGCCAGCGGCGATCGTGGCACCTCTCTTGGTGGGCCTGGGTTTTCCCGCCTTTTGTGCGGTTATGCTGGGCATGATGGTGCAGAGTACCGCGGTATCCTTCGGGGCCGTGGGCACACCCATACTGGTCGGGGTAAGTGGTGGCATCCAAAGCCCGGAATTTACCGCCGAGCTGGCTGCATCGGGCCTTGAACTTTCCGATTACATACAATTGGTGACCTCCGAAGTGGTTATCCTACACGGTATAACCGGAACGCTTATGCCTACCCTTATGGTCTGTATGATGACCCGTTTTTTTGGCAGGAACAGATCATGGAAAGAAGGACTTCAGGTACTGCCCTTTACCGTTTTCGGGGGACTCGCTTTCACTGTTCCCTATGTGCTTACGGGGATATTCCTAGGCCCGGAATTTCCTTCGATGCTCGGTGCGCTGGTGGCCATACCTATTGTGGTAATTGCTGCAAAACGTGGTTTTTTGGTGCCAAAGAAAGCATGGGACTTTGATGCCGAAAAAAATTGGCCTGCCTCTTGGTTCGGTACCTTGAACGTAAAACTCGACAGTAGCGACGACCGGAAAAAAATGTCCTTGGGCAAGGCATGGGTCCCTTATCTTAGTATGGCCGCGCTATTGGTACTGTCAAGACTTCCGCAATTACCGCTAAAGGGATGGCTCAACGAAGTTAAGATTACATGGACGGAGATATTCGATACCTCTATCTCGGCATCCAGCACTCCGCTCTATCTGCCAGGCACTATTTTGCTCTTGGCAGGGATCATTACAATAGGGCTGCATAAAATGAAATCCGACAAGGTCAAGATTGCGTTCAAGGATAGCGCAAAAATGCTGTTGGGCGCCGGGTTCGTTCTCGTTTTTACGGTCCCGATGGTCCGCATATATATCAATTCGGGCGCAAACCCTGCTGGGCTTCCCGGTATGCCCATCGCCATGGCTGAATGGGTCGCGGGCAAGGCGGGCGGCATATACCCCCTGTTCGCCCCCACCATCGGTGCGTTGGGCGCGTTTATTGCGGGTAGCAATACGGTCAGCAACCTTATGTTATCGCTGTTCCAGTTCGGTGTGGCAGCCAAATTGGAAATGCCCTCTTTTATTATTGTAGCGCTCCAGGCGGTAGGAGCGGCAGCAGGTAACATGATCGCGATCCACAATGTTGTGGCCGCTTCCGCTACCGTTGGCCTTTTGGGAAAGGAAGGGATAGTGCTGAGAAAAACAATATTGCCGACCATTTATTATTTAGTCGTCGTCGGCCTGTTGGGGCTGTTGTTTCTTTCCTGATTTGCCTGCCAAGCATTAGATTATAATATGGAACTACGTCAATTAAAAGTATTTTTATGATATTTGATTTAAAAAGAATTTTGCCCATTTATTGCCTGATGATTTTCAGCTTATTTTATGGACAAGAAAATACACAGGAATCAAGAAACAAGGACAACTATCTGTTGGTTGAGGACTGGCCTCTTCTGCCTTCCGATTCAATTATGGGGCAACCTTCCGGGCTAGGGGTGGACAGCCATGGCGACCTTATTGTCTTTCATCGCGCAGGGGCCACTTCCGGGGCGGATCCCAGTATCCGGATTCCAAGGAACACCATCGTAAAATTGGAGGCAAAAACGGGCAAGGTCCTGGATGCCTGGGGTGCCGACCTCTTTTCTTGGCCCCATGGCCTGAACGTGGATAAGGACGATAATATTTGGGTCACTGACGTAGGGCTTCATCAAGTCTTTAAGTTTGCCCCCAATGGCACCTTGCTGATGAAATTGGGTGTAGCGGGGGAACCGGGGTCGGACTCCCTGCATTTTGACAAGCCCACGGATGTAGCGGTAGCGGAAGATGGGTCTTTTTATGTGTCCGATGGTTATGGAAACAGCCGTATCGTTAAATTTTCCCCTTCGGGGAAGTTTTTGTTCCAATGGGGGGAAAGCGGCAACGGAAAAGGGCAGTTCGATATTCCCCATTCCGTTGATATTGATGGGGAAGGCAATGTAATCGTGGCCGATCGCGAAAATGCGCGTATCCAAAAGTTCGATGCCAAGGGAAATTTTTTAACGGAATGGAAGAACGGTTCCGGTGCTGCGGTATATGGCGTAAAGGCCGTTCCTTCCCAGAATACTTTATTTGCCGTGGATTATCTTGTGAAGAACGATACCTTGATCTTAGGATCGAATATCATCCAATTCCGGCCTGATTTCCATGTACGAAAACAGTTCGGCAGGATCGGCTCCTATCATGGCCCGGTATGCCGGTACCACGACATAGAATTGGACGGCAACCAAAATATCTATGTTGCCGACCTTCTGCACAACCGGGTACAAAAGTTCCGATTGGTCAAATAGAACCACATAAACAATACTATGGAAAATCCATTTTTCAAGCTCAAGAACAACATTAAGGGAGATGTTCTGACCGATGAGTACTCCTTGGGCATATACGCTACCGATGCAAGCATCTATCAAATAAAGCCTATCGCCGTAATCCTGCCCAAGGATGCCGAGGACGTAAAAGCTGCGGTTTCCGTTGCCCAAAAAAATAATATCACTATTCTTCCAAGGGGCGCAGGCACCAGTTTGGCAGGTCAAACGGTGGGGAAGTCCATGATCTTGGATTTTTCCAAATACATGAATACCCTACTGGAAATAAACGAACAGGAAAAATGGGTGCGTGTACAACCCGGGATGGTCAGGGACGACCTCAATGCGGAATTGAAGCCCTACGGACTACATTTAGCGCCCGACCCTGCTACCGGTAGCAGGGCGAATGTCGGGGGGGATGGTCGGGAACAATTCCTCCGGCACCAAAAGCATCCTATACGGCAAGACCGTGGACCATGTTCTTGAGGCTTCCGTGCTGCTCGCGGACGGCACCGAGCTGCACTTAAAGAACTGTACCCCTGAAGCATATTCGGCAAAGGCAGGGCAAACCGATAGGGAAGGGGAAATCTATGCCTCCTTTAAACAACTGATCGACACCCATTCCGAAGAGATCAAGCAACGTTTCCCCAAGGTCATGCGTCGGGTGGGCGGCTACAATTTAGACGAGTTCGTTTATACCGACCAATGGAACTTGTGCAAATTGATCTGTGGCAGCGAAGGCACTCTGGCCACGACCTTGGAACTTAAACTGAACCTCATTGATCTGCCCAAGTACAAATCGGTCTGTGTGGTACATTTTTCGGAAGTGTTGAAAGCAATATCTGCGGTCGAGAGTATGCTGCCATTCCGGCCTTCCGCGGTTGAAATTTTGGACAGGACGGTGGTGGACCTAAGCAGGGAGAACCTGACAACAAAGCACCATTGCCACTTTATCGAGGGAAACCCTGCCGCCATATTGATCGTGGAATTTTATGGGGACACTATGGAAGACGTAATGGACAGGCCCGAACAAATGATTGCACGACTGAAAGAAAAAGGATTCGGGTACGCATACCCACTTTTCCCGGAAGGTGAAGCTTATGAAGATGTATGGGTCATCCGTAAAAAGGGACTGGGATTAATGCTGGGGCTCAAAGGAAACAAAAAGCCCCTGGCTTTTATCGAGGATGCGGGAATACCTTCGAAACACTTGCCCGAATATATCGATAAGGTTTTGAAAATATGTGAAAAACACGGAACCAAAGCGGCGATGTACGCCCATGCCAGTGTCGGGGTCATTCATGTACGTCCCATATTGGACCTGAGGCTGGCCGAGGACATCGAACGATTGAAGGGAATTACCAACGACACGTTTGAACTGGTGATGAAATACAAGGGTTCGTGGAGCGGGGAACATGGCGATGGTCTGGTACGAAGCGCCTACAATAAACGATTTTTCGGAGAAGCCTTGTACTGCGCCTTTTTGGAAATAAAAAACCTTTTCGACCCTGATAACCTGATGAACCCCGGTAAAATTGTCGAGGCACAGACCATAGAGCATAACTTGCGTTATGGTACGGCCTATCAAGATCAATCGGTTAAAACGGAATATCACTATAAAACAGAGGAGGGCTTTGAATCTTCCGTACATATGTGCACGGGAGTGGGCGAATGCCGAAAATTGCTTGGGGGAACCATGTGCCCAAGTTTTAAGGCTACCAGGGACGAGGAACATTCCACGCGCGGTAGGGCAAATGCACTTCGAATGGCCATGTCCGGCCAATTTGGTATAGATGGCCTGTCAAGCCAGCGCCTCCACGAAGTTATGGACCTTTGTCTCTCCTGCAAGGCCTGTAAATCCGAATGTCCCAGTAATGTAGATATGGCAAAGATGAAAAGCGATACCCTGCAAATGTATTACGATGAACATGGTATTACTTTCAGGGATAGGTTGATACGTGGTTCCGCAAAGGCCGCCGCAAATATTTCAGGGTGGAAAGCAGGCGCAGTGAATACCGTTCAAAGAAGCGGTCTGTTCCGATCTATTTTGAAACGCACGGCTAAAATTGACAAGCGAAGGATCATGCCTGATTTTGCCAAACAGCCATTTTATAAGTGGTTCGAGAAACACGCCCATAAAACGAACACGGGGAATAAAAAGGTGGTATTGTTCGCCGATACCTATTTAAACTATCACGAGCCGCAAATTGGCATCTCCGCCCTTCAATTATTGAATTCTTGCGGATATGAAGTTATTTTGGCGAACGTAGGCTGTTGTCAAAGACCCAAAATCTCCCATGGTTTTCTTAGGGATGCCAAAAGGGACGGCCTAAAAACAATTGACGGCCTAAAAAAATTCCTGGACGAAGGGCTGAAAGTAGTGGTCTGCGAGCCAAGCTGTGCCTCCGCCCTGAACGATGACCTACCCGATCTTATAGCCGATCAAGATATGGCCGATCAATTTAAAAACGGAGTGATGATGATCGATGTGTTCCTGGCCGATGAATTCAAAAAAGGCCGATTGGATGTCCATTTTGAACCGGTTTCCAAGCCATTGGCCATTCACGGACATTGCCATCAAAAAGCGCTCTACGGAACCAATGCGATGAAGGCCTTATTAAAAGATTCCGTAAAGGGAGTCCAAGAAATACCATCAGGTTGCTGCGGTATGGCGGGTTCCTTCGGATATGAGAAGGAACACTATGACCTGTCCGAAAAAATCGGTGGGGAAGTTCTGTTCCCGGCCGTAGAAAGGTTGCAGGAAGATCACGATATTGTGGCCTGTGGATTTAGTTGCCGTCACCAAATACAACATTTCACCAAGGCAAGGCCCAAACACTTTGTCGAGTCTATAAGGGTGGTAAAAAATAACTGATATATACACTAGAATAAGCCATGAAACCAATCCATAAAATTAAAAATCACGACAATGGGAAAAATGGATGAAATGAAAACAAGTACAAGGGTTCTGATGGGCCCTGGGCCAAGCGATGTACATCCACGGGTTTTGAGGGCAATGGCCACCCCTTTGATAGGGCATCTAGACCCCGAATTTTTAGAGGTTATGGATGATATCAAGGCTATGACGCAAGAAACCCTGCAAACAAAAAATCCGTTGACCTTTGTAGTCTCGGCCCCGGGAAGTGCGGGAATGGAGACCTGTTTGGTCAACCTATTGGAACCTGGGGACGAAGCCGTAATCTGCATACACGGTGTTTTTGGGAACCGTATGGCCGATATTGCGGAACGTTGTGGGGCAAAAGTTATAAAGATCGAGGCGGAATGGGGGACTCCGATAAAAATAAAGGACGTTGAGCGAGCTTTGGAAAATAGATTGCCAAAAGTTCTGGCCATCGTACATGCCGAAACTTCAACTGGTGTATTACAGCCATTAGAAGAAATCGGTAGGTTGACCAAAGCGGCGGGTGCCCTTTTTGTTGTGGATGCCGTAACCTCCTATTGCGGTACCGACCTGAAAGTTGACGAATGGGGCATCGACGCCCTCTATTCCGGTAGCCAAAAGTGTTTGAGCGCACCTCCCGGGCTTTCCCCTGTCACTTTTAGTCAAGCTGCTATAGACGTTCTGGACAATCGAAAGACCAAGGTGCAGAGCTGGTTCTTGGATCTGTCCCTGGTCAAAAATTATTGGGCCGGTGCTAAAAGGGCCTATCATCATACGGCGCCTATATCGGCCATGTACGCCATGCGCGAAGCATTGCGGATAGTCTTGGAGGAAGGTCTGGTAGATCGATTCAAAAGACATCAAAGAAATTATGAACTGTTACGTGACGGACTGGAAAGTATGGGGTTCGAATATTTAGTGGAGGAAAAGTACCGCTTGCCCATGTTGAATGCCGTGCGAATTCCGGAAGGCGTTGACGATACCGATGTCAGAAAACGCTTGTTGGAAAAATACAACATAGAAATCGGTAGCGGCTTGGGACCCTTTGCCGGAAAGGTTTGGCGCATCGGCCTAATGGGGGAAAGCTCGGATGCCAACCACGTTAATATGCTATTGGCCGCGTTAAAGGACGTCATGTGATTTTTTCGGAACTTCATGAAAAGTAAAGTAATTATGTTAGGCTCTAGTTTAATCCAGCGAGGATTTTTGACTTGAAATTATCTGTTTTGATGTTAAACTGGTTACAATTGATTTCCAAATTGGATCCCTTCTCTTGGGGAAGGTCTGGGCATGGGACTTCCGAAAGGTTTAAAATATCACAGCTACTCTAAACTAGAGCCTTATGTTATTTTTCATGATGATCAAAATCAAGGCGATATCAATGGTCGAAACAACTTGTGCAATTACGGTCCCGATAACGGAATAATCATTTTGTTATTGTTTTTTTGGATAAAAAACAATGGATTAAGACCGTTGCAAGGTAAAACTAAATAAATGAGCATCAAAAAAGAGTTTAAATTCTTGTTTTTCAGATATTTAAGTCATATTTTTAATGTATGAAACTACAGAAACAGCCCACCCTGGCAGAC
>Ga0307486_1000625_pt1 | contig 31003 bp, 30 predicted proteins | sample CBIW02metaG_FD_203663 | JGI IMG/M metagenome (GOLD analysis project Ga0307486, IMG submission 203663) | Sea-ice brine microbial communities from Beaufort Sea near Barrow, Alaska, United States - CBIW 0.2 | ecosystem: Environmental > Aquatic > Marine > Coastal | place: USA: Alaska | collected... | reverse complement strand
GATCCTCTTGGTTGTTGGATGTTTTTGGGTTGCACTTAAAACATACCAAAGCCAAGAGGATTCTTTAACCTTTCTTCGAATTATTTCCTGAAAATCAGCCGGTTATTAGTTTCTGGATGGGCACTAATTAGTCCGGAGGGCCAGTCATTCGAAAAATAGCAGCCAACTTTACCGATACATTTTACGGAGTTGGCTATGAACTTTCGTATTTTGGCGTTTTCACTGGCGGGCGCTGTTTTAGTCTCGGGGGCCCACGCTGAGTCTTCTGACTCGGCGCTGGCTCTCTCTACTAATAATGATCTCTTTGCTCCGACCCAAACAGAACGGGATTATACGACGGGCGTAGCGATTACCTATTCCTCCAACTCAGAGGCGTTCATTAGGAATCCCGTTTCTCGTGCTAGCCAGGGGCTGGATGTTTTCAAGTCCGGCCAGAGCACGGTCCATAAGTTGGTTGGTAGCGAACGCGCAAGAGAAGAGGTTGGGGACATCAGATTTCGAATGGCGGAGAACCGACTTTCCGTTACTCGGCTGCTTACCACCAGTACCTGGATGCTAGTCAGCCGGATCAACAGTTCAAAGTCACGTATTTCGGGTCGGTCGAATACCTGACCGAGTTCGGTGCGGCGTTGGTGTTCAGGGATGGCCTGATTTCATCACCAGACAACCGTTTCAATCCCGAATTGATGGCTTATGGTGAGCGGGCGCCCGGGGTATCGGCACCCGGTGGAAGAGAGAATTACTTTAGGGGCAGAATGTCAGTCAAAGCCCGCGCCTACAACGCGTTCTTGCAGGGCCAGTTCCGTGAATCGGACCATGAACTGGATGCCAATGATTGGAATATTCTTCTGGCCGAGGTCTGGGCTGGCTATACCTACAGCTTCCTGGCGGGCACAGAGTTGAGTTACGTAATTGCCCAGAAAACAGGGGGCTGGCAGCCTGAGCGAGCTGAGGGCATTCGTAAAAGGACATCTGTAACGCAAAATAAGGCCTCCTGTTAGGGAGGCTTCTTCGTATAAAACTTTGCCAGCCTCGACTTTACCGGGATACCGCAATTGCGGTCGAACCATTTGCCAGCCAGACTTGTCCGGTGCTCATGACCAGGAACTTGAATGAAAACGCAAGAACTTCAGCTGCTGTACATCTTCGATGCCATTATGACCGAGCGCTCAGTGACCCGCGCCGCGGATCGGCTCGCCATGACCCAGCCTGCGGTGTCCAATGCGATTTCCAGAATGCGTCAGATCTGGAACGACCCACTTTTTGTGCGCAAGGGCAGGAACATTGAGCCAACCTCCTATGCCCTGAGTCTGTGGGACCAGGTTAATGGTCACATGTTTGCTCTGACCAATGCGGTCAGCTCCAAAGTTTGATCCTGGAACCTCGAAACGAAAGTTTCGAATTGCAGCAACGGATGTGATTGTGGAGATGATCTGGCGTCAGTTGATTGAACTGCTTGAACGTGAGGCACCGGGAGTGGACGTCCATGCCGTTCCCTACACCCCAGAAGCGACGCACGATGATCTACGGGAAGCTCATGTCGATCTCGCTGTGGGTATACTGAATCAACATGACCATAGCTTGCGGAGTACGTGGCTGTTCGAAGGCGGATATGGGCTGGAGATGCGCACGATTTCGTGGATAGTTATCTCGATCAGAAGGGTCATAGCAGGCGTATAGCGGCGACGGTAAACCTTTTTTCGATTGTTCCGCAGGTACTGGGAGAGTCGAACCTGATTGCCGCGGTTCCCGAGCTGATCAGTCAGGATTGCGGTTTTGTGAATGGCTTGTGGACGCGAGAGCTTCCTTTTGGCGTGGATCCCGGGATAGTCTGGTTAAGAACACACGTTGAAGGGCTTCTTCAGGGGCGCTGGCATGACATCATGACAAACTCGCCGTGCGGCCACCTCGCCTCCAAAGAGATTGCAACGGGAAGGAACATTCTGTCGATCAGCACCATGCTTTTCGGAAGATTGATTGATCAGGGCGGTCTTCAGGACCGCCCTTTATCGTTTGGGGCAGCTTAGTTGCTGATACCCAACTCGACAGTTTCAATCGCAGGGTTATTGCCACGCTCGATATCTTCCTGGCTAACACCTTCCGCTTGTGCAAATGCAGAGAAAGCGAGTACAGAAAAAACGAGAAAGAACTTGTTGATTGCGTTCATGTGATGTTCCACCTTTCAAGAGAATTAAGTTAAACAATGTCGCCTCATTGGCTTGGTGGTTATTCTCTTGGTTTACCGCCTTTAGGAAAAATTGCTTTGCGGTATACAACACATCAGATGAAATGATGGGTTCAGATCAACGCGATTAGTCGCTTGCGCTCGAATCATCAAAAGGTCACGCCAAATTGTACACGCCACCTCTGGCAATAGCCGACTGGTACGCAGGTCGGGCATGAAGCCGTTCAACCCAGGTGGTTATCCAGCTCGCTATTGATCCGAGGATGCAGCAGTGCGCCATTGTTGCCAAGAGGATCAACGTAAATTTTCAGGAGCAATGGAAGCATTGCCGATCCCTCTGCATAGTGGAACCACTGAATGTATTGGTCATACTCCTGGCTGGTGCGGGAGGGGTGCAAGTTAGCTCCCCCATAATGCCTGATGAGGTAGTCAATAATCGCGCCAGATTCATGGATGATGGTTTGGCGATCTTCAATGACCGGGGACTTGCCCAGTGAGTGGGCCTGGAATAGTTCCTGTGGTGCCAAATGTGTATCTGGGTCTCTTTTGTAGCACTTAATATCGTATTCGAGGCCGAGCTCTTCGAGTAACCAGAGAATCCGCTGTGAGCGTTAATAATTTAGATGATGAACAATAATCATGCTTTCCTTCCCAGTCGTGGCGTGTCCGGATCATGTCGCTAGCAATCAAGGTAGGCTTAGACTGGCGGTTGTCGAGCTTATAGTCGGTCATTCCCTAGATTCCTGAGAAGAATGCCCCGACTTTGCCACAAGGCTCGATAGTTACCAACTAGCGACAACGACAGTAAACTGGTTGCAACTAATCTGTTGAGCGTATTTTCTGCCATAGAGGCAAGGGAAAGGTGCCGCCCAGCGGATAAGCTGAGTCCATTCCTTCGCCCATCTGCTCTCTGTTTAGGCCAGAAGGGAGGCAAGCCACGATAACGTTATTAGTTTCGTTTTACTCAAATTTCCCATGGTTTCCAATCACGTTTATTGTGGAGGAATAGGCGTCAGGTGCGCTTGGCTGCGTAGAGAAAAATCTCGATGACTTTTACTCCGAAAACAAGACTAAGAATGATAACGACCACTAGCCAAGCAATGAGCCGTGCTTTCTGAACCCCGGTTTACAATTATCCGATGTCCCTCATATATCCCCAGAGCCAGAATCGTAAAACCGGCCGCGACCATACTCAGATACTCGCTGCCAAACGTTTGAGATACATGCTTTCCAATAGATGCAGAAAGCGAAACCCCCAGATATATAGCTGAAGTATTCAGCCCCAGAACGATGGATGCGCTAGACGGCGCCGCTTTCACTAACTGGTGCTGCAGTGGCACCAGACAGCTCCACGCAATCGCCCCCCAAACGGCAAGCGGCAAAACCGATATGAACGGAGAATAGGTAAGCACTGGCAACAGTAAGAAGTTGAGGCTCAAAACCATGAGCCCGCCAACAATAATTGGTCTCGCACCCCATCGGTCGGTCAGCCTGCCCGCGGTAAAGGTTCCAATAGTAGCCGCAACGCCCCAAGCCGCCATTAAAAGGGCCAATGTCTCTCCCCTTCCATTAGTAGCGGGCATAAGAATTACACTGGCATAGGTGTGAACGATGTAGGATCCGATCATTAAAAACAGTGTCGTTCCCAGCACGCCCAATACAGCCGGTTTCGCCACAGAGGCCAGCAAATCCCCGACCCTCCGCTTTGTATCCGGTTTTGGAATGGGGGCCAATAGAGTACCAACCCCGATAGCCGCTGCACCGGCTAGTGCAGCGACAAGCCACATACCCAGCCGCCAGTCACCAAAACTCGTAGAGAGAGCAATTCCCACCGGCGCTCCAATTGCGGTTGACGCACTCAAGCCGGCTGTAATGATAGCCAATGAACGCCCCCAATGTTCCTGCGCGACTATCGCGGTCGCCGCTGCTCCGGCAATTGGCATAAACAGTGCGCCGCCCAAGCCTCCCAGCGCACGACCGGCAATCGCCACTTCCAGATTTGGCGCCAGCGCCGAGACCACATGGCCTACGGCAAGAATGCTCATGCCCACCACCAGTATTGGCTTATAAGCCAAGTTCACCATCAGAGTTGCTGCGATCGGTATCACCAGAGCATAAGCTACTGCGAACGCAGCGATCATACTCGCCGCGTCACCAACACTGATATTAAAACTGGCTGCCATCTCTGGCAGAAGGCCTGCCATAACGAAACTGGCCGTGCCAATGGAAAACATTCCTAAAGCCAGGATGAGCAATCTATTCATTGGTTCTTCAAACACCTGTTACAAGATATCACTCCGCATTGCAGAGCCATTCGGTTAACGAGAAAGCCAGTTCAGTCTGCCGCGGCCTCTTCATGACTGGTTTTGTTAGGTTTAGGACCATTAAATATTGACGTGCCGCATACCTTCAGACGTATAACGCTCACCGCTTACCGCGCCTTTCGGTACAATTTCATCAAGGGCAGAAATCTCTTCCGCTGTCAGCGACAACGATCCTGCACTTATATTTTCGTCGATATAACGCTCGGTACGTGTGCCAGGGATAGGGATCACATGATCGCCCTGTGCCAGAACCCACGCCAAAGCCAACTGTGCTGGTGTACAGCCTTTTGAATCCGCAAATCTGGTCAGTGCATCAACCACAGACAGATTCTTCTGCAAATTTTCTCCCTGGAACCGTGGTTGAGAGGTACGCCTAAAATCATCGGCGGCCATGTCGTCAACCGACCGGATCTTACCCGTCAAAAAACCCCGACCAAGCGGGCTGTATGGAACAAAAGCCACACCCAACTCCTTACAGGTCTGCAACATTCCGTCTTCTGGATCGCGCGTCCACAGGGAGTATTCCGATTGCACGGCAGCGATAGGATGAATGGCATGCGCTCGGCGCAGGGTCTCGGGGGACACCTCACTCAACCCCAAGCCACGAACTTTGCCTTGTTTGACAAGTTCAGCCATCGCACCGACCGTACCTTCGACAGGTACGTCTGGATTTAGACGGTGAGCATAGTAGAGATCGATCGTTTCTATACCCAGGCGCTTTAGCGAAGCCTCACAGGCGTTGGCAATGTAGGTCGCGGTATTGTCAATGCGACGATCCGCAAGTGGGCCATCGCGTACAATGCCGAACTTGGTCGCCAAAGTGATCTGCTCTCGGTGTCGAGCAAGAAAGCTACTGAGAAGTTTTTCATTACGGCCAAGGCCATAGGTATCTGCTGTATCAAAAAACGTTATCCCTTTTTCGAACGCATACTCCAGCGTTGCAAGCGATTGCGCTTTATCAGCGGGCCCATAGAACTCGGACATCCCCATGCAACCGAGGCCAATAGCAGAGACAGCACCCAGTCCGGCACCTAAATTACGAGATTTCATAGTCGCTCCCCTCTTTTTTCTTCCAAAAACAAGTCATAAACGCCTTCAAACAGGCGCATTAACTGCCAGGAAAGGGTAATCGATATACCCTTCGGCTCCTCCGCCATAGGCCGTTGCGCCGTCAAGCGGATTGAGAGGCGCACCTCGCTCGAGCCGAGTTACCAGATCAGGGTTGGCAATATAGGGGCGCCCAAATGCAATCAAATCAGCGGTATTACTACGCCGCGCTGAAAGAGCCAGGTCTCGGTCATAGCCGTTGTTGGCCATGTACAGCCCTTTGAAGCGCTGCCGCAAAACATTCAGATCAAACCCGCCTTCAACCGTTCGCGATCCACCTGTCACACCTTCCACAACGTGAAGATACGCCAGGTCAATATCATTCAGTTGGTCGACAAGCGCGGTGAAAACCGGCTCAGGGTTGCTGTCACTGAGGTCGCTGGCGGTACTGAGCGGAGATATCCGCAGCCCCGTGCGCCCACCATCACAGATCGCAGCAACAGCTCTGGTAACCTCAAGTGTCAGCCGAATACGATTCTCGACCGACCCACCATAGGCGTCAGTACGCTGATTGGCCCCATCCCGCATAAACTGATCAAGCAGGTAGCCATTTGCGGCGTGAATTTCAACGCCATCAAAACCTGCATCCAGTGCATTGCGGGCGGCCTGCTCATAATCCGCCACAATCCCCGGCAACTCATCTATCCGCAGCGCTCTAGGCGTCTTTGCTGGCTTCTTGCCCTCGGCGGTGAATGCGTCAACATCGGGGCGAACTGCAGATGGCGCAACTGGCAGCACGCCACCAAGTTGCACGTCTGGGTGAGAAACCCTACCAACATGCCATAGCTGAGCGAATATGCGTCCGCCTTTATCATGAACAGCCGATGTTACAGGACGCCAGCTTTCGATCTGTTCAGTGGTCCAGAGGCCAGGTGTGAAGGCGTAACCCACTGCCTGCGGCGAAATGTTCAACCCCTCGCTGATGATCAGTCCTGCCGATGCACGCTGCGTGTAATACTCTTGCATCATCGAAGTGGCGATACCTTCAGGCGAGCGCGCCCGCGTCAGTGGTGCCATAACAATGCGGTTTGTCAGAGCATAAGGCCCTATTTCAATTGGAGAAAAGAGGTCAGTTTCAGGAACGTTAGTCGTATTGATGTTCGAGTTAAGAGTTTTCACGTGTTTTCTCCTTGGATTGACGCTGCGTACAACGAGGATCAGCAGCCTGAAAAGCAGCGATCTCTTTATCACCAATGGACAATGGCGCGCAGCCGTGATCTTTCTCACAAACGAAATCGTATTTAATGCTAGCAGCATGACAGCTCAGGCACTCACGCCCCTCAAAATTTACCGCGTGATCTCCTCGGCTCGTGATCGTGGTGCTCTCTTCGGTCACAGTGAGTGCGAGAAACTCCCAGCCATTAATGTCTGGATATTTCTCGCTTGAATGTTTGACCATCGCTTCAAATGGAACGAGTTGCATCACCGTCCCAACTGGATACTCCGTATCAGGGACGCGTTCAGAAAAAATATAGATGGCTTCCTTGAGTTTTTCCGGGTCAGGATGGAACAGAAAGGTATTGCGTACCTTGGGTAAATCATAAATGCAGCCAAACATTTCCGCGGTAACCTGAGCATCATTGCCGGATCGGGTCGGAGCTCCGGCTTGAGCTGGAAAGGCGATGAAAGATGCGGCAAACAAGATTATTACTGCAGCCAGTATGGAATCATAGCCAGAACTTGGATTGATTATTCTCATGCGTTTTTTCCCTGACTGAGCGATGTACGAAGTCCCCTCCTTCTATTCCGACCTATTCGGAATAGAAGGAGGCTTCATAGTGGCGCTGGATCAATTCGGTCGTCGTTTTCCGTTATTTCAGCAACGCCAGAATCTCGTGCGCGGCGGCAGCGGATGAGGCAGGGTTCTGACCGGTGACGAGCTTGCCGTCCCGCAGCACAAAGCTGGCCCAATCGGCGCCTTTCTCATAATTGCCACCATTGGCTTTGAGCATATCCTCGACCAGGAAGGGCACAACGTTGGTCAGGCCAACAGCCTCTTCTTCTGTGTTGGTGAAGCCTGTCACACGTCGCCCTGAGACCAAGGGCTTGCCGTCTGTGCCTTGAGTGTGGCGGAATACGGCGGGGGCGTGGCAGACGGCGCCAACAGGCAAGTCAGCGGCGGCAAAGGCTTCGATCAGGCGTTTGCTGTCAGCATCTTCGGCCAGGTCCCACAAGGGGCCATGGCCACCGGGATAGAAGATTGCATCGAACCCGACTTCTGTCATGTCAGACAGTTTCAGCGTAGTCGCAAGATGCTTTTGCGTCTCGGCATCGCCCTTGAAACGACGGGTGTCGTCAGTCTGTGCGTCCGGGCTATCGCTGGACGGGTCAATGGGAGGCTGCCCACCCTTGGGCGTGGCCAGGGTGATGTCGGCCCCAGCGTCCTTGAAGACGTAATAGGGCGCGGCAAATTCCTCCAGCCAGAAGCCGGTTTTTTTGCCCGTTTCTCCAAGTTCGTCATGGGACGTGAGTATCATCAGAATTTTCATGTAATTCTCCTACTTTGTGGTGCCAACGCGGATCACGCGCTTGCCAAAGTTATCGCCGTTGAGCAGGCCGATGAAGGCTTCCGGGGCATTTTCCAAGCCACCAATGACCTCTTCGCGATACTTGATTTTTCCACTTTCCACCCAAGCACCCATCTGTTTGGCGAATTCCGGATATAGGTGACCGAAACTGTCAAAGATGATAAACCCTTGAACCTTTACCTTGTTCCGCAGAATCTGCCCCATCAACCAATTCATTCGGTCTGGCCCGCCGGGCAGTTCAGTCGCATTGTATTGCGACACCAACCCACACACCGGCACACGGGCATGGGGATTCAAAAGCGGGATCACTGCATCAAGAACCTTGCCGCCCACGTTTTCGAAATAGACATCAATACCGTCGGGGCTGACCTTGGCGAGCTGATCTGCAAAGTCTTCTGCCTTGTGATCAACGCATGCGTCGAAGCCCAGTTCGTCGACCGCGTAGGCGCACTTATCTGGACCGCCTGCGACACCAACAACACGGCAGCCCAGCAGTTTGCCAATTTGGCCTACGGTTGCGCCGACCGGACCCGTCGCCGCGGCCACCACAATTGTCTCGCCGGGTTTGGGCTCACCGATCTGCGTCAGGCCAGCCCAGGCGGTAAACCCAGGCATGCCTAAGACCCCAAGTGCCCAGGATGGGTGCTCTGGCGAAACGCCAAGATTAGTAACTCCTTCGCCATCGGAAAGAGCGTAATCCTGCCAGCCGTTGAAGCTAAGCACCCAGTCGCCCTCCGCGAAGCCATCAAGCTTCGAAGTAACGACTTTGGCAACCGTGCCGCCAACCATCACATCACCAACCTCAACCGGTGCAGCATAAGAAGGCGCATCACTCATTCTGCCGCGCATATACGGGTCCAGTGACAAGTACTCGGTACGCAAAAGCATCTGATTGTCACCGACAGAAGGAATCGCCTCCTCTTCTAGCCTTAGAGTGTCCAGAGTCGGCTCGCCCTTAGGGCGCTCCGCCAACACGAGCTTGCGGTTTGCGGTGTCTGTTTGTTTCATGTTCGACTCCTCCTACAAAGCAGCTTCAAGAATGCGACGAGCATCATCGGGGCCGATAGCTTTATGTTCCCCAAGTGCAGTCATTCCGTGTTCCTTTAAGGCACTAACGATGTGATTGATTCCGTCAGCATCAACGTCATAGTCGCCTAACCGAGTCTTGATACCCATCTGTTCGAAGAAACCGCGCGTTGCTTCGATTACCGCGTCAATTCGTTCATCATCGGATCCTTCGCGGATATCCCAGACATTGTTGGCATACTGAAGAAGCTTCTCACGCTTAGGCTCGCGCTGATCATTCAACAATGAGGGCAGCACAACGGCTAGGGTACGGGCGTGATCGGTGTCCTTCAGTGCAGTAATCTCATGCCCGATCATATGAGTGGCCCAGTCTTGAGGTACACCTGCGCCAATAAGCCCATTCAGAGCCATTGTCGCGGTCCACATCAAATTGGAACGAATGTCGTAATCTTCGGGTGTCTCAAGCGCCTTGGGGCCAAGTTCGATCAATGTGCGCAGAAGGGTTTCGGCAAAACCATCCTGAACCGACGCGGCAGCTGGATAGGTTAGATATTGTTCGATCGTATGAACGAAGGCGTCCACTACACCGTTGGCAATCTGACGCGGTGGCAAGGTATAGGTCACCTCTGGATCTAACACCGAGAACACCGGGTAACAATGAATGCTGCTAAACGGCAGTTTTGCTTCTTTTTCAGGGTTGGTAATCACCCCGCCAGAGTTCATCTCAGACCCAGTGGCAGGTAGCGTCAACACAGAGCCAAACGGCACTGCTTGGGTAATGACTGATCCACGTGAGGTGAGAATATCCCAGGCATCACCATCATACTTTGCCGCCGCCGCAATAAATTTGGTGGCGTCGATGACCGACCCGCCGCCAACGGCAAGCAGGAAAGTGACGGCATTTTCGCGAATCATCTCAACTGCTTTTAGCGTTGTAGCATAGCGTGGGTTAGGTTCAATGCCTCCAAACTCAAGCATTGCCCGGCCAGTAAGAACTTCGCGCACCTGGTCCAGCACACCCGTACGTTCGGCACTGCCACCGCCATAGAGAATCAAAACTTTCGCATCAACGGGAACCTGATCTTTCAGCTCTGCAATGCTGCCTTTGCCAAACAAAATTCGGGTAGGGTTGTGAAAGTTGAAATTTTTCATATCAGTTTCCTTCAGTTTCAATATGTAAGCGGACATCAATATTTCCGCGGGTAGCATTGGAGTACGGGCAAAGCTGATGTGTCGCCTCGACCAGTCGCTGTGCGTCCTCGCGGGCCATGCCCGGCAAGTGAGCAGTGATGTCGAGGTCAAGCCCGTATCCGCCACCGGATCGTTGGCCAATACCCACTTCAATTGAAGTTTTTGCCCCCTTGGCATTCAGCTTGAGCTGCTTTGCGGTGATCTCCATCGCACTGTCGAAACAGGCGGCATAACCAAGTGCAAACAGTTGTTCAGGGTTTACGCCATCTTCATCGCTATCGGGCCGAACCATTTGGACCGAAAAGCTGCCGTCGTTCAGGGTTGAAGTTCCTGAGCGTCCGCCCGTTGCCGTCGCAGCGGTTTTGTAGAAAATCTTCATGATCTATCACTCCTTATTCGACCGGTCGACTATCGAATGGTTAAAAGCAAAATACCTCGAGGGCATCGTTTAACACGTCACCACCTAGAATGGTGCGTCAATATCAACCACTGAGATGAGCTTGTGATTGACGAATTCCCTGATTCCCAAGCCGATCAGTTCTCGGCCGTACCCCGATCGCCCGATGCCGCCGAAAGGCAGATCCGCCTTGGCCATAGTTGGGTGATTTACAAAGACCATGCCGGTGGAAATCTGCTTCGCAACATCGGCACCATGCTTTGGATCGGCAGTAAACACCGACCCGCCAAGCCCGAACGGTGAGTCATTGGCAATGCGCACGGCATCTGCCTCGTCCTTCGCGCAAAACAGCATTGAGACGGGGCCGAAGAATTCCCAATACCGAGCAGGGTTATCTTCTAAAATATTGGTCAGAATGGTCGGCTGAACGAATGCACCCGAACTGGGAACCTTTGGCCCAACTTCGGTTGCCGTGGCTCCGTAGGAAACCGCTTGGCGTATCTTATCTTTAATCTCGTTTGCAGCTGCCTCAGAAGACAGGGGCGCTAACGTCGTGGTTGGGTCCGTCGGATCCCCTACCCTGAGTTTCGCAACGCCAGCGGTGTAACCTTCAAGAAATTCACCATAAACGTCATCAACGACGATCATTCGCTTGGAGGACACACAGACCTGACCGCCATTCCAGTGCCGCCCAACGATCGCCCAGTCAATGGTTTTCTCCATTTCCGCATCGGCCAATACCACAAACGCGTCTGCACCGCCAAGTTCAAGCGTCGATTTCTTCAGCGCTTTACCGGCCTGCGCGGCAACTACCGAACCTGCGCCTTCCGATCCGGTCAGCGCGACGCCATGAACACGTGGATCGTTAATGATGGTTTCGATCTGTGAGCGTGTTGCATACAGGTTTTTGAACGCCCCTTGGGGCAAACCAGCCTCCAGCATCAATTTTTCGAATGCGGCAGCAGCCTGTGGAACATTTGAAGCATGCTTGAGCAACATGGTGTTGCCTGCGGACAATTGTGGCGCGGCGATACGGGCCACCTGGTAAAACGGAAAGTTCCACGGCTCAATTGCTAGCAATACCCCCAGCGGCTCTGCGGACAAAACGGCATCACCTTCATCAGGATTGGCTACTGGCAGCTTTTCAGGTGCCAGCAGGGCTTCTGCATTGTTGGCATAATAGTCAAAGATATCCGCTGACAAGGCGATTTCGGCTTTAGCTTCGGAGACAAGCTTGCCCATTTCAACTGTCAACAAATTGGCAAAAAAATCGACGTCACGACGCAATATGATTGCGGCGGAGTGCATTACACGGGCACGTTCCGCAAACTCGGTTTCCTTCCACAATAAGAATGCCGCATGAGCATTTTTTATCGCTTGATGGACTTCAGTATCGGTCGCGTCCGGATATGTTTCTAAGAGCTCGCCGGTGTAAGGGTTTCGTGTTTCATAAGCCATAATTAAGCCCTTTCTCGTGGGACGTGGTTGGGTTGTAAAACTCGAATTCACTCATAATTCGCCCACTCCTAGACCGGTCGTCTAGAGGCAGGGCAAATAAAAAACAATGGAATCTACTTGCTTATCACGCTAATTTTTAGCTTAGCGATGAATAGACCAGTCGTCTACAGTTTTTTTGGAATAACCATGTTCTTTAAGAGTAACACCCTCCAAAAGGCAGTTGCTCCGCCTCATGAATTCTCGCGGCTCTGTATTTCAACATGCCACCGTTTCGACCATTTACCACCGCACTGATCTCTGAGAGGATGGCCATAGCAATGCTCTCAGAGGTGTCTCCCCCAAGATCAAGACCAACAGGGTAATAGAGCTTTTCCCGAGCCTGGGCAGTTTGTGCATCATCACCAATGTCAGCCAACAGTCGCTCTGTTCGGTACCGAGGCCCCAGCTGCCCAACATAGCAAGCACCGCTCCTCAGGGCTTTGGTCAACCACTGTGTATCCTGAGTCACGCTATGGGTCATCACGACAACAGCGGCGCCATCTAGCAAGGAACTCGTAGACAGCGGCTCGTCAATATTCATCACCCGGACATCATCAACTTCAGGGAAGCGGTGAGCCATCGCGAAGTTTGCCCTTCCGTCTATGACGGTGACATGCCAGCCTAGAGTTTTCGCCAACCTGACCAATGGTTGAGCATCATGCCCCGCGCCAAACAGCACAAGCTTTTGAGGTGGCGATACAACTTCGAGGAACACCTCCACCTCAGCCGCTTGGTCGCTGTATTGATTCAGCGCCGATTTCCCGCTTGCCATTACCCCACGCAAATCGTCGGCAAGCACTTGCTCCAATGAGCTATCCACCAAACTGCCATCCAAGCCTCCTTCAGGGGTCACTATCAGGCGGTCTCCGACAACAAAGGCGGACTCGTCATCCGCCGAGATTACGGTAGCGATCGCTGCCTGCCGTTTTTTTTCATGGACCATTTTCAGGATTCGGACAAGTGGAGACGCAGCGGCAGGCAAGATCCTCTCAAACAGCAGAAATATCTTGCCATCGCAACCGAGACTAAAGTGGTAAGATGAGTCGCTTTCTTCACCATCTTCAGCCGTACTATAGCTGCGAACCACCGGGCCATCGAAGGTCAGCCACCAAGCCTTTTTGATGACATCCCGCTCCAAGCAGCCTCCACTGACCGTGCCTTCAGATTGACCAAGCGCAGAAATCAACATTCTAGCCCCGGGGCGGCGATAGGCCGAGCCTTCGACTTTAACAACCGTTGCGAGAACAAATCCCTCGCCCAGGCGCTCCTGTTCGTCGATCGTCTTTAACAGCGACACTAATCCCGACATACCCCAACACCCCACTCACCTTCAGTGCAATGACAACGACCGGCGCTCACCGACCTGCTCCGGCTCTATTGCAGTATCAAGCCCGCCAAAATGGCTCAGTACAAACGTAGCCAAGGCCGCCAGCTCCTGATCACTATAGATAGCGCCGAAATCGGGCATTCTATGATTCACGGGCAACGACGATGCGGGGTTCCCCTCCAGTAACATGCCTAACAGATTCGAAGCACGAGGGTCGCTTACCGTTTTCAGACCCGACAGCGTAGCTGAGGGGCTCTGATTACCTCGCCCATCCCACCTGTGGCAACTGACACATGCATCGGCGAAGATTCTACTGCCCAGGTCTTCATGCAACGGTGCACCCACTAGTTTCGGCTTCGCGGCTGGCCTGGGTACCCCAACCGCTTTGGGATCGGTTGCTTTTAGATAGGTAGCTATGGCCCGTAGATCACTCTCACTCAGGTATCTCAGGCTATATTCAACCACCTCGGCCATTGGACCTCCGGCAACGCCATGACCTTCTGCATACCCTTCCCTAAAATAGGATACCAACTGATTTTCTGACCACTGGCCGATTCCGTGCGAATCACTTGAGGTAATGTTATAGGCTCGCCACCCCCCAACATCGGCGCCGGCAAATAGTTCGCTTGACCGCGTCGCCTGAAAAATATTTCTCGGGGTATGACATTCGCCGCAATGCCCGGGACCATTCACCAGGTAGGCACCGCGATTCCACGCCTCACTTTGATCAAGGTCAGGCTGGAAGCGCTCGTCATCCAGAAAGACAAAGTTCCAAAGGTACATCCCCCAGCGCTGATTGAAAGGAAAACCAATATCGTTTTCTCTCGCTGGTTGATGCACCGTTTCCAAACTGAACAAATACGCTTTGATAGCAAGAATATCTTCCCTTGGCATTTTGGTGTACGAGGTATACGGGAATGCCGGGTAGTAATGCTCACCATCTCTACTTATCCCCTCCTGCATCGCCCTGACGAACTCGTCATCCGACCAGTCTCCAATACCTGTTTCAGCGTCTGGCGTAATGTTCGGGGTGTAGAGCGTCCCGAAAGGCAATTCAAAAGCAAGCCCCCCGGCGAAAGGCTTTTCGCCGGGGGCCGTGTGGCAAGCCACACAATCCGCAGCGGTTGCCAGGTATTCGCCTTTGGCTACCAACGCTTCGTCGCTGGTGGCTGCCATAACATCAACGCACACCAGAAGATACGTGAACAGGCCAAAAATGATCTTTCTCACAACGCCCTCCTTACGTAATAAAATAGCCCGAACGAACAAGCGGTAGGCGGCGAACCCGATCTCCGAATGTCGCGTTGACCGCATTAAGCAAAGCAGGCCCGATTAACGCAGTGCCAGCTTCTCCCACTCCTCCCGGCGCTTCAGCGCTGGGTACTATATGAACCTCTACAGGCGGTGCCTCGCTGATGCGCAACTGACGGTAAGCATGGAAATTTTCTTGCTGCACCTGACCATCTTTAATATCAATTTCATTAAACAGCGCTGCTGACAACCCAAACAGCGTGCCCCCCTCCATTTGTGCTTTCACCGAGGTCGGATTGATCACCAAACCGCAATCAACAACCGTAACCAGGCGCTCAATTCTGACCCCCTTTTCTCCGATGGCTGACAGCTCGACCATCGAAACCACCACGCTGCCAAATACCTCCCCAACTGCCAGTCCTCGACCACGTCCAGGCGGCAGCGGGCTATCCCATGCGCCTTTGCTGGCCAACACGTTCAACGCAGCCAACACCCTGGGCTTATGCGCCAGCAATGTTTTGCGGTAAGCCATCGGATCTATGCCCGCGTTATGAGCTAACTCATCAACAAAGCACTCAACGGCAAAAGTGCTGCGCAGAACTCCAACGCCCCGCCACCAGGAAACAGGCACCACCTCGGGCTCTTCACGAATGAAGTGGACCTTCAGGCTGTCCAGTTTGTAGATGGGGTCGACGGCCACTTCTACGGCGTCAGGGTCGACACCGCTGGCCGGAAGGCTCCCCACATAACGGGCAAATATAGATCCCCCCGCAATGCGATGCTGCCATCCAACAGGAAACCCATCGTCGTTAATAGCAGCAGTCATCCGATCGGCATACTGCGGACGGTAGAGGTCGTGGGTCATGTCCTCTTCCCGGCTCCAGGTCAGCTTGACTGGATAACTGACTTTGCTGGCGATCCGCACCGCCTGGGTAATAAAGTCGAAATCCAGGCGCCGCCCAAAGGCTCCCCCGATCCATTGGTTATGAACTTTGACTTGCTCGGGTTTCAAGCCCGTCACTGCTGCTGCGGTTTGCTGCGCAAATCCAGGCACTTGCGTCCCTACCCAAAGATCGCATCCGTCATCCCGCACATGCGCCACACAACTCATTGGTTCTAACGGTGAGTGGGACAGAAAAGGCTGTACATAAACGGCCTCAAACTTCGAGTTCGCCGCTTGAAGCGATGCGTCTATAGCCCCTTTCTCAGTGGCAATTACGCCATCCCGCTGAATTGCATCCTGAAGTTTCTGGTCGACCACAGCGGAGTCGATCTTGCTGTTGGTTCCATAGTCCCATTCAACATTCAATGCCTTGAGGCCCTGAAAGCAGGCCCAGGTATTGGTCGCTGTTACCGCAACCACATCCTCGAGGATCACAATATCTCTCACTCCAGGCACACTTCGGGCGGCTTTGTCATCGACATGCCGCACCTTTCCACCATAAACTGGACAGGCCCGTGCCGACGTGATCAACATGTCCGGCATATCCAGATCGATGGTAAATTTCGCCTGGCCATTCACTTTGGTCGGCGTATCCAGACGAGTAGCCGGGGTGCCGATCAGACGGAAATCTTCCGGTCGCTTCAAGGGCACGTCGTCAGGCAAGGAGTAGGTCGCGGCGAGATCAACTAGGTCGCCATAGCTAATTTTCTGCCCAGCCGGGCCAAAAACCTTGCCGTCCCGCGCATGACATAGATTGGGATCCGCTTCCCAAACCGAGGCTGCTGCGCGAATCAACAGCATTCGAGCGGAAGCACCGGCCCGTCGCAACGGTTCCCATGTGTAACGCGTTGACGTAGAACCACCGGTAGCCTGGAACTGAAGCAGAGCGTCGGTGTACAGTTCCGCGTTGGGTGGCGCTTCCTGTATGTCTATCTGATCCAGACCGACTTCCAGCTCTTCCGCCACCATCATGGCGATACCAGTCTGGATACCCTGCCCCATCTCGGCTTTGGGCGAAATTAAGGACACGCGCCCGTCGTGCCCAACACGGACAAAAGCGCCAAACCCATTGGAAAAAGAGTCCCCGAGAGACACCTTGCCCTGTGCAACAGCCTCCGCCGCCGCGCTTTTTGGCGTCAACGGCGGCAACCAGGCGCCAACCACCAACCCGCCCAAAACCGCGCTGCTGGCTTTCAGGAACCGCCGCCGGGAAGTCATCCCGGGTTTCAACTGATTATCCATCATGGCTGCCATACCCCCACGCTCTCACTCACCTCCCTGATTGCAGCCCGAATACGCGTATAGGTTGCACATCTGCACAGGTTGCCCGCCATCGCAAGATTGATCGCGTGATCATTCACCGGTGCCTGGTCATTCAGCAGAGCCACAGCTGACATGATCTGGCCCGACTGGCAGTATCCGCACTGGGCAACTTCATGATCCAGCCAGGCGCGTTGCACCTGTCGGGCCAAGGGCTTTTCAGACACACCCTCAATCGTCGTTATCTCATGCCCGGATACGCTCTGAACCGGCAATACACAGGAGCGAACAGGCTTACCGTCCAGATGCACGGTGCACGCACCACACTGGGCAATTCCGCACCCGAACTTCGTGCCAGTGAGCTTCAAAATATCCCGTAATACCCAAAGCAACGGCATGTCGCCGGGCACATCCACCTGATGCGTCGTATCATTTACTTTCAATATCAGCATTGCGACCATCTCCTCGTCCGAAAACCCTGCACTGGCACGCTCTCCTTTCTAACGCTGAAGTCATCCGGTCTACCAGACCGGAGCAAAAAATGAATATCGAGCATTCCGCGAAATACTCGGGCTAAATAGCGGTATCTTTAAACTGTTGTCATGCTAACAAAAATTAGACCGGTCGTATATTAGAGAGTAGCACGTTCGATGTTGTCGCCAAGAGCAGACAGGCCTATAGCAATGACAGGAGCGTCAGCAAGCCAAAGAACAACGCCAGAATACCGATAATCGGGCTGAAGCCCTGGGTCTCTTGCTGCTGACTGAAAAGGCCTCGCTTGAGAGCCTTATAGAAGCGCTTAGGTGTGTAAAGGTTCTTCTTGTAATGCGCTCGATAGTAATCCCGCAATCCTCCCGGCATTCTCTTGCGATCAAACCGATACCAAAGCTTTAATACACCGAGCAAGTCTTTTTTACGAGACCAATCCTTTGACATTACCGGTAGATGCTTGAGCAAAACAGCTGAGCCAAAATCAATAATCTTCGGCTCCCCTGACGGAGTCATCAGAATGTTGCCCGAATTACCAAGATCAAGGTGGACCATTCCAATTTGATGAAGTTGCTGCACTGCAGCATAAAGCTTTACAAAAAAACCCTCTGGAAGCCCGCCGTTTTCCTGGAGCTCCTTCAATGAGCGGCCCTTGAGATACTGATAACAAACCCCACCACCGTCGGCGTTCCAACGTATCTGGTTTGGCGTAAATACTAACCCCTCAGCCTTTTTGAGCATTTTATATTCATGACTGGCCAACAATCGAAAACAATGACTGAGCGGGAAAAACAACAAGGGATAGGTTTTCATAATCCTTTTCTCACCGCACTGGTCTACGGTGACTAAGGTAGCCGGCTTGTGCCAGCGCTTTGGACGAGAATTACCGTGAGCATGCACATCCAGACAATCCAGTGAGTTGCCATTATCAAAGCCCATTGCTTGGTCCTTACCAATCATTTTATATCGCCCCGTCATCTCGACGACTCTGAGCAGAAATTATTGCGAGGAATTGAATGCTTGAATAATTCTGTAGCGATATTCGCGATATCACTATGAATGATGGGGTCCAGCGAAAAGATCAGAGTTATCGCGTAGCCGGGATAATGTTCCCGGAATACTAAAAGTGAGCCCCCTGTCAAGGAGGCTTCTCTGGTTCGCCAGCTCCTTAGCCCGATACCTTCTCTGGTGTTCTGGGCGCCGAGGCAGCCTGCGAGTCGTAGGTGGGGTAATCGATATATCCCTTGTCAGTTCCACCGTACATTGTTGTGGGATCAACCTCGTTCCAGGGCAGCCCCTGCCGTATCCGATACGGCAAATCCGGGTTGGCAATAAACGGCTTCCCGAAAGCGAACAGGTCGCCGTATCCTGCGTCAAGCCTACGAAGTGCCTTCTCCGGAGTGTATCGGCCCGCATAGATCAAAGCGCCACTAAAGGCGCCTCTGAGTGCACTGCAGAAACGTTCCGGCAGCTCTGGTGCATCATCCCAATCAGCCTCAGCGATTGAAATGTAGGCAACACCCATTCGCTCCAACATTCTTGCGGCCTCCAGGTAGGTTTCGTGAGGGTCCGATTCAACCAGCCCGAGATAGACACGCTCCTCTTCCGTGCTCTCAAACAAGGGAGCAAATCTCACTCCCAGGCGCTCGGCTCCCACATCCTCTGAAATTGCGGCCACAATTTCTTCCAGGAAACGCAGCCGGTTCCGCAAACTGCCGCCGTATTGATCCGTCCGATGATTGGCATGCTCTGATATGAACTGGTTAACCAGATAGCCATTAGCGCTATGGATTTCCACACCATCAAATCCGGCCTCCACGGCATTACGAGCAGCGCGAGCGTATAGCTTCACAAGCTCCTGAACTTCCTCGGTTGAAAGTGCTCGAGGCCCATCAGGATCAGCCAGTGCGCCCTCCCCGGGTGCCGTTTCTACGAACACTTTCACACCTTCAGCACGAATGGCGGAGGGTGCTACCGGGGCCTGCCCGTCCGGCTGGAGAGAGCTATGAGAAACTCGTCCTACATGCCACAACTGACAGAAAATCTTCCCTCCCTCACGGTGAACAGCCCCGGTTATTTTTTTCCAACCCTCAATCTGTTCCGTTGTAAAAACTCCCGGAGTCCAGGCGTACCCCTGCCCTCTGGGCTCGATTTGCGTGCCCTCTGTTACCATGAAACCGGCCGAAGCTCGCTGCGCATAATAGGTAGCCATCAGATCGTTCGGGATATTCCCCGGCTGGGTACTTCTTGACCGCGTGAGAGGCGGCAGAACAATACGATTTTTCAGGTCAAGTGACCCCAGCCTCACTGACTCAAAAAGAGGACTTACATTCATGATTTCATTTCCTTTTAATAAAAATTTGAATATCGGAATCTGGCATCTATGAGAGCGCTTCTCCTGTGGCAGGGCTAACCGTCGGGATCGCCCGGCGAGACCGGCCGTCTACCCATTTCTCGCCAATCAGCATTTGATAGCTGGTTTACTATTTTCTAGAGCTTTCTTTTTAGTGAAACTATGACTCGTTTTCTGCTCCTGCCTTTACTGACACCTCGCATCCAAAACGATCCATAGCGAACCAGCACCCGAAATTGGGCATTCGCCTGGTACCGAGTCATGACAAGAGCAATGTTACGGTGGTAAAATCACAAACAGAAACAGTAATTATTGGTTTATGATACAAATATGAGTGATATCAGTCGTATTGATCTAAAGCAGTTGCGCGTCTTTAAAGCGCTGCTGAAAGAGAGGAGTGTGACGCGGGCCGCCAGCCAGATGGGCCTGACGCAGCAAGCTGTGAGTGCTCAGCTGAGCAAACTCCGAGACACCTTTCAGGACCGCCTGTTTCTGCGCTCCGCACAGGGCGTCATTCCCACGCCAATGGCCGAACAGCTTGGGCCAAGAGTGAATGCAGTGTTCGACAGCCTTGCCGCATTAGCACCGCCCGACAGGTTCGACCCGGCCGTCGTGCAAGCTACTTATGTCATATCCGCAACGGATTATGCCGTGGCGGTCATATTGCCACGACTCATGGCCAAGGTGAGGGCGCAAGCACCGGGGCTAAAGCTGATCATCCGGGACTTTGAGAGTGACCGACTGCATGCGCTGCTGACATCGGGAGACCTGGATCTCGCCTTAACCTTCCCTGCGTTTGTTCCTGATAGCTGCCAAACACAATGGCTGTTCTCTGAACACCACATCTGCGTATCAAGGAGCGATTCTCCGTTGCAAAACCAGCGGCTCACCATTGGTGACATTGCCGATTTACCCCAGATCATCATCTCCCCTACACGGGCAAACCTGATCGGTTCGGCTGATGACTGGTTTGCACATAAGGGTTACAGGCGCAACATCGTAATGTCGGTACCGAGTTTTTCGGCCGCACCGGCTTGCATCGCATCAACCGACTGCATAGCCTTCCTGCCCTCTCGCATTCTGCCCAACCCTCTTGTTCGCCCGATTGAGCTTGACGAATCGCCGCCCTGCTTCGATGTCATTGCGGCATGGCACCCTCGTTCAAATCAGGACCCGCTACACCGATGGATGCTATCGCTTCTGCAGCAGGAACTCCCGGCGCAAGCGGACTCTATAAAATAAGAGCCCTCTACCTTCACCACTCAACAACGATTTTTCCAAAGTGGCCACCACTTTCCTGAAACTGAAAAGCTTCCGCTAACTGGTCCAGAGTGTAGCTTTGGTCAATCACCGGGCGAAGATTGTTTTGCTCCAACGCTGCAACGTATTCCTGCTGCTGACGACGGCTTCCGACAACCAACCCTTGCAGACGAACTTGTTTGGCCATCAACAAAGATGTGGGCACTTGGCCACCGCGCCCGGTCAACACCCCAATCAAAGCCACAAGGCCGCCAACGCGAACTGCCTGCAACGACTGAGCGAGTGTGCCAGGTCCACCCACCTCAACAACGTGGTCAACACCCCGCCCATTTGTCAATGCGAGCACCTCCGTACCCCAGTCCGGATTAGCCCGATAGTTAATGACATCGGTTGCACCAAGAGACCGAGCCCTTTCAAGCTTTTTGTCGGAGGAGGAGGTAACGATGACGCGCGCACCCATGGCTCTGGCAATCTGCAAGGCCGCAATTGATACCCCACCAGTACCAAGCAACAGGACACTGTCACCGGCCTTGATCCCGCCCTCAACCACCAATGCTCGCCAGGCTGTCAGGCCTGCCGTGGTGATAGTTGCCGCTTCGGAATGGCCCCAACACGAAGGTGCATGAGTAAAATAGTTGGCTGACCGCACAACATACTCAGCAGCGTAGCCGTCGATTCCATCACCCGGTGTTCCGCGGAAGTTGCCCACACCATCAAAGGCCGGACCGTCCTGCCATTGCGGAAAAAAACCAGACACAACACTATCGCCAGCGGCGAACTCAGCCACCCCTTCACCAACAGCCTCGACCACTCCCGCACCGTCAGACATCAGAATCCGCCCGTCAGCGGTGGGGATACTGCCATTGGCGACCAATAAGTCGTGGAAATTAAGGGAGGTAGCATGTATTGCCACGCGTATCTGTCCCGGTCCGGGTTGACCGGGATCAGGCAGGTCACTCAGCTCCAATTGATTCAGCCCACCCGGGGCCCGAAGAACAACTGCTCTCATAACGATCCCTTCGCTTTTAAAATAGACCGGTCGTCTATAATTAGGTTAAAATTTTAATCAGTTAGCTCTTATTCAACCCCAGCAAACCTTGTGTTGCCTCAAACGCAGACTCCATGGGCTCACGGTTACGTGTGATTTTCGCACGCAGGCTCGCACCCAACCATAATTGATAGAGCGTTGACGCTGTCGTTTTCGCATCCAGATGAGCAGATAACGAGCCATCAGCAATGCCGTCTTCAACCGCTCGGGCAAGTCTTGCGATAACTCGATCCGTTCCCTGTTGCAACACAACACGCATGGTTTCGGATAAGTCGCTAACTTCGGCTGCAAGTTTGACCGCCAAACACTTGCCTTTCGGGTCGCAGGCCGACTGAGTTTCCAGCCAGACTTCCCAATAACTCATCAATCGCTCTGCTCCGGACAAGCCCGGGCGTGAGAGCAGTACCTCTAGAGACACTTGATAGTCCGAAAAATAGCTCTTGAGTAATTCCTCACCAAAGGCCTCTTTGGACCCAAAATAATGATAAAAGGACCCTTTGGGCACACCAGCAGTCTGCAGAATTTCATTCAATCCGACAGCACTGAATCCTTTGCCACTGATAATACACTGGCCGGTTTCCAGGATATGACTACGTACATCGTGAACAGCAATTTTTGATTCCATAGACAGATTCTAAGCCGGACTAGACCAATTGTCTAGACGAGGGCCTCTGGCTGTGTGCGGGGACCTATAGAAAACAAGCGCTCGGCCAGATGCCTTTACTGCGCCTGAATGCCATATCGCAAGACGGTGGTGATAGTTAAGATTAGACCGGTCGTATATGATGTGAGATAGTAATAACCACACGCTTGAATGGGTGCCACTCGGCAAAGCTGCATCTTCACTCACTTCGCTCAACCTCCCGGAGTTATACATATGATCCTTGTTCATCACTTAAACGATTCGCGCTCACAGCGTATTCTCTGGTTGCTCGAAGAACTGGGCCTTGAGTACGACATTAAACGCTATGAGCGTGATTCGGTTACACATCTGGCGCCACCGGAGCTGTTGCGCGTTCACCCACTGGGTAAGTCACCGGTCATTGAAGACGGCAGCTTCATCATCCATGAATCCGGGGCAATTATTGATTATCTCGTCAGAAAATATGCTGGAAACCTCCTGCATCCTGCTCCTGAAAGGCCGGCGTACGAGCAATATGTGCAGTGGCTTCACTACGCTGAGGGATCGGCAATGCTTCCCCTGCTGTTGAAAGTTTATGTTGATCCTCTGGGAGATGAAGGTACAGCTCTGCAGCCGCGCATAAACAGCGAACTGGATAATCATTTGGGTTTCGTAGAAGCTTCGTTGGAAGGAAAAACCTTTCTGGTAGACGAACTGTTCAGTGCCGCAGATATCCAGATGAGCTTTATTGGAGAGATTGCAGGCTCGTTTGGTCTATTACACCAACGCCCTAACCTGACGGCCTGGATCAAGCGGCTCCAGGCCCGCCCAGCTTATCAAGCTGCCATAACAAGAGGTGGTGCGTATCGTTTAGCCGACTAGTATAAGCCAGTAGGCTCGATTGAGGTGCTTTGAGTGTGTGACAGAAAGCCATAATCCATTGAACGCCTCAATCAACGCCTCTCTGGTTATTCAGGATAATCCTACAGTCAGCCTTAACCGTATTATTCCCAGTGCTTTATTCATTCACCGGCTCCGGATAGTCATCCGCAGCAGGGACCTTCGCTCGCTGAATAACGGCATAAAATACCGGCGTAAAGAGCAGACCAAAGACCGTCACACCAATCATACCGGAAAACACCGCAATCCCCATGGCGTGACGCATTTCTGCGCCAGCACCGGTGCTCAGAACCAGTGGAACCACACCGGCGGTGAAGGCAATTGACGTCATCAAAATCGGTCGTAACCTCAAACGACAAGCTTCTACGATCGCCTCATAATGCGGCCTGCCCTGAAGATTCAGGTCTCTAGCAAACTCCACCATAAGTATGGCATTTTTGCTTGCTAAGGCGACCAATACAATCAGACCAACTTGGGTAAAGATATTGTTGTCACCCGACGATAACCAGACCCCGGCAAGTGCTGATAGCAACGTCATCGGCACAATCAGGATGATGGCGAAAGGCAATCTCAAACTTTCGTACTGAGCAGCCAACACGATGAATACCAGCAAAATCACTAACGGGAAAACGTACACCATCGTATTACCCGCCAACACCTGCTGATACGTCACATCGGTCCACTCGAACGCCATTCCCTCAGGCAGGGTTCGCGCCAACACGTCCTCAATGGCTTCCTGTGCTTGGTCGGAGCTAAAGTCCGGCGCAGGTGAACCATTCAATTCAGCCGTAGGGTAGCCATTGTACCTCATCACCCGATCAGGCCCTGTCGTGGCGGTAACAGTCATAACAGCAGACAACGGAATCATCTGCCCCTGCCGATTGCGCACCTTCAGATTCAATATATGCTCAGGATCCAAACGTTTCTCGGCTTCTGCCTGAGCAATGACCTGGTACGTACTACCGAACAAATTGACATCATTCACATAGACCGAACCAAGGTAGACCTGCAACGTGTCGAACAATGACTCGATCGGAATACCCAGCAGCATCGCTTGCTCACGATCAACCTGGAGATCAAACTGAGGCACTTGCACTCTAAAGCTTGAATACAAGCCTGTCAGCGCTGGGTGCTTCCGCGCCTCGTTTAAGGTACTTTCGAGTGCGGCGAATAGCGCTTCAAAGCCCTTGTTCGCTCTATCTTCAATCTGCAGTTTGAACCCTCCGGTCGTGCCAAGGCCAAGGATTGGTGGTGGCGGGAAAACTGCGACAAAGCCCTCATCAATGCCCGCGAAAGCCGCATTCAATTTTCCAGCAATAGCGCCGGCACTCAGTTCAGCCGTCTTACGATCACTGAAGTCATCGAGCGGTAAGAAGACAATTCCGCTATTCGGACTGTTGGTAAAACCGTTGATGGACAAGCCCGGGAAAGCGATGGTATTGGCTACACCATCAGTTTTCAGAGCAATTCTTTCCATCTCACTCACTACCGCGGTAGTGCGATCCAGACTTGAGGCATCCGGTAGCTGTGCCACCGCCACCAGATACTGCTTGTCTTGCTGCGGTATGAACCCACCCGGCACAATGTTAAACAAATGGCCGGATGCCGCAGTCAAACCAACATAAAGGACGCCCACCAGCACTGCGTATCGGATCAACTTTTTGATCAGAGCTTCATAGGCCTGCCCGGTTCGCTCAAAAAATCGATTAAACGGTACGAAGACAAATCGCCCGAACAGCCAGTTGATCCCCTTGGACAGCCGGTCCGGCGTTTCTTCATGTGATTTGAGCAGAAGTGCAGATAAAGCCGGAGACAGAGTAAGCGAATTAATCGCTGAGATAATGGTGGAAATGGTAATTGTAAGAGCAAATTGCTTGTAGAACTGACCCGAGAGACCAGTAATAAATGCCGTCGGAATGAACACCGCACAGAGCACCAACCCAATGGCAATGATAGGGCCGGTCACCTCGTTCATCGCAACCTTTGTCGCCTCCTTAGGCGATAAGCCTTTGGCAATATTCCGTTCGACGTTCTCAACCACAACGATAGCATCATCCACGACGATACCTATCGCCAGGACCAACCCAAACAGAGACAAGGTATTGATCGAAACACCAAACCATTGCATGACCGCAAAGGTACCAACTAACGATACCGGCACGGTCACCAGAGGAATGATTGATGCCCTCCATGATTGAAGGAAAAGCACCACAACAACCACAACCAGAAGAATGGCTTCCATCAAGGTTGTAATGACCGCGTCAATCGACCCCCTGACGAATACTGTCGGATCGTACGCTATCTCGTAGGCAATACCCTTAGGAAACGACTTGGACAGACGCTCCATGGTTGCACGCACACTGTCAGACAGCTCAATAGCGTTCGATCCCGGGCGCTGGAATATAGGCATTGCAACCGCCGGTCTGCCGTCAAGCATCGCCTGAAGCGCGTAGGTGTTCTGGCCGAGTTCAACACGGGCAATATCCGATAACCGGGTAATGGCACCGTTGTCACCTATCTTCAGAACAATATCCCGGAACTCTTCCAGCGAAGTCAATCGACCCCGAATATTAAGCAGGAGCTGGAACTGGTTATCACTCGGCGCCGGCTGGGCTCCCAATTGACCCGCAGCCACCTGTCGGTTCTGTGCACGCACCGCGGCAACCACATCAGATGCATTCAGCCCACGTGCCGCAAGCTCGTCAGGCCTCAACCAAAGCCGCACAGCGTACTCTCCGCCGCCAAACAGCCTTACATCACCTACTCCGTCTAGCCGGGCAATCTCGTCCTTTAAGTTCAACTCTGCAAAATTCGCCAAGTAGGTAGTGTCACGGCCGTCGTCGGGCGAATATATGTGAACCACCATGGAAAGATTGGGTGATGATTTCTCAGTCACCACACCAAGCCGTTGTACCTCCTCGGGCAAACGGGGTAGCGTGCTGTTAACGCGATTCTGGACTTGTACTTGCGCCTTATCCAGGTCTGTACCGAGCGCAAAGGTCACGGTCAACGTCATACGTCCATCTGCGGTTGCCTGTGAAGACATGTACAGCATGTTTTCAACGCCATTAATCTCTTCTTCAAGAGGCGAGGCAACCGTTTCAGAGATTACTTTAGGGTTTGCCCCCGGATAGTTAGTAGTAACAACGACGGTTGGCGGAACTACCTCCGGATATTCACTGATAGGAAGCTGGAAAAGGGACATCCCGCCGCCGATCAAAATGATCAGGGACAGCATGGTTGCAAATATAGGACGATCAATAAAAAAGTGGGGAAATTTCATAATGATTACCTCACGATCCAACGCTTGAGCGCTGCGGCGTAGCCCGGTGCTCAGCGTCAAACGTCAACCCCGCCCCCAACGGCGCCTCGTCAAGCAATACCGGGGCGATGGTCATATCGGGGCCCACTTTGGCGACACCATTGGCAACCAACGTATCGCCCGGCGAAAGCCCTTGCTCTATGACCCGAAGAGCTCCAAAGCGCTCGCCCGTTTTCACCGGCGTGTACTGTGTTTCTCCACTGCCGCTAACTGTCAGCACAAACCGACTGTCCAGATCAGTAGCTACTGCGCGATCAGGAACAACAATCTTCTGCTCTGCCTCAGCCATAGAAACCTGAAGGCGCGCAAAAGCCCCCGGAACAAGAGCCTCCCCCGAGCCGGGAATCACCGCTCTGAGTCGAATCGTTCCGGTATTTATATCAATGGTATTGTCCACAAAATCTATCTGGCCAACATGCGGGAAGCTGCTTTCCCCCGTTAACTGAATCCGAACAACTGAACCCAGCGCGCGCTCCCGAAAATTGAAAAACCGGTACCACGTACGCTCATCCATGTCGAAATACGCGTACCTGTCCTGATTCGATGTAATGCTCGTCAGAACACTCTGGTTGGCGGAAACCGTATTGCCGGCAGTAATGTTGGCGCGTGAAACAACCCCATCTATGGGCGATCGGATGATGGTATAGCTGAAATTTAACTCAGCTTCCCTGAGCTGCGCCCGTATAGATGAGACTATTGCCCGGGCCTGCTGACGCTCGGACTCTCTGACCTCCGCCAGCTCCTCCGATATGGCTTTGCGATCCAGCAGGCGGCCTGCCCGCCGTGACTCATTTTCGGCCTGAACAAGCGCAGCCTTTGCGCGTTCAAGCTCAGACTGCAGCTGATTCACCTTGGCCTTCAACTGACGACCGTCCAATTGAAAGAGAATATCTCCCCTCGCGACTGGCTCTCCCTCAACAAAGAGCACCCGATCAATGACTCCAGAAATACGCGGGCGCAGCGTCACGTTCTCCGTTGCCTCGATACGTGTGGTATAAGTTTTTTGAGGTTTAACCAAAGTCTGCACAGCAGTAACAACCTCTACGGAAGGTGGCTGTGGTTCACCCGGCGTATCTGGGCTTGAGCTGGCGCTCTCACAGCCAGACAAAATAAAACCCGCTAAAACAAGCACAGCAGATAGCCTGAAATTCATTGACCCATTCCTTTAAAGTTTACTTTTAATAGCAGAGGCTTCGGGACCGACGGAGATAACGGAGACGTGTCAATCTGCGACGACCCGATGATGAGCGGCAGATTATGTTGAGATGACGGAGGGAGTAATAATTACTAGCTTATATTCAAGTTATCATTTTGAGTGATAACTGCTTCATCGGAAGGAAGAGACGCCTATCAACCGGCCATGCAGCACGAACAATTAATAAACGCCGAGGACATCAGCACTTCGGGGATGCCATGATTTCGTGCCAACGCTGTTGAAGGAGCCGCTCGATGTGCCCCCTCATCCAGATCACGCCGGGATCACGATCATGACGTGCATGCCAGATCAGATAGAGGCTTGTGGGATCAACCTCAAATGGCAACTCCCCCATCCACAAACCGTTTACAAAACCGCAATCCTGACTGATGAGTTCAGGTACAGCTGCAATCAGATTCGTTTCCCTGAGTACCTGAGGAACGATTGAAAAGTGGTTGACCGTTGTCGCAATCCGTCTACTCAGCCCTTTCTGGTCGAGATAGCTGTCTACGAAGCCATGCGCATCCCCAGACATGGTCACCAAAAGGTGGCGCGCTTCGAGAAATTCCTCCATAGTGATTTTTTTCCCCGCGAGCGGGTGATCTTCACGCATAGCCAGTACATAGCCTCCCTGGAATAGCCAGGTACTGCGAAGACTGTGATCATGCTGGTTCAGCATACCGACGGCAAGATCAACATTGGCTTCACGCAAATTCTCATGGGTGCCCTCGGGGGTATATGGGACGGCATGAACATCAACGCCCGGCGCTTCTTCCTCCAGCAACTTGATTAGCGGGCGCCAGACCATCTCGACAATCATGTCCGTTACCGCCAGACGAAATTTTCTTTTCGACGTTTCGGGATCAAACTGAGTGGAGCTAACGGCGTTCGTCAGTGCAAACATAGGCCTACCGACCTGATCCCAGAGGCTCAATGCATATGATGTGGGCTCAATATTTCTACCTTTACGCACAAACACCGGGTCGTTCCAGATATGGCGCATTCTGGAAATCGCATTTGACACAGCGGGCTGGGTCATAGCGAGCCGCTCGGCTGCCCGGGTCACCGAGCGCTCCGTCATTATGGCATCAAAAATATAGAGCAATTGGAGCTCTTGAGTTTTCATCAAAACATACCTAAGTAGATTTGCTACCGCTCGCTAGTCGACTAGAGGGCGCGCTTCTATTACCGTTACAGATGGCCTTTCACGAACGTGCGAAGCTGACGTAGACTGCTCGCCCCTGTTTGCTGGGCAATGACACCGCCATCTCGAAAAAGTGACAACGTCGGAATGCCCCGGATTCGCAGTTTTGCGGTAATTTCCGGGCTATCATCAACGTTTACTTTGGCAACGGTCAACTGTCCATCAAACTCGTCTGCAATTTCTTCGAGAAGGGGCGCGACGGTTTTACAGGGGCCACACCAAGGTGCCCAGAAATCAACCAATACAGCTTGATCGCTCTTTACGACGGCTTCATCAAAACTAGCGTCAGTTACATGAATAATGTCAGTCACCTTAAACCCTCAAGTAATTTCATAACGTGGCTCTACTATGTGACTAACTTACCGGGGAAACCAATTGCCCGAATATATGAATTGTATTCACCTGCATGATACCGGCGCAGTTTTCATGAGCACCCAAGGTGCTTGCTCAGGACCAGCCCTCGCAAGGGTTCAGCTCCAGCCCAGAAGCTGTAGGTATAACCCAGCCCAAACTTCGGCAAACAGAATGCTCAGATCGTTTGGCTCGGGGCGAAAAGGTCGTTATCAGTAGAGGTTGCGATCGCTGAGCCGGGTTTTTCAGCGCGGGCCACTGATGAAAAAACCGCCAGAGCCAAAAAAGATACAAGCGAGCGAGAATACATAGCCAACTCCGAAATACAAATCATCGGAAAAAGTTGGCCGCTACTCTTGAGACAACCGCTTCAAACGACTGATTATAGGCTTATATTTAAATTACCACCCGATATGATGGTTAAGTGCTTTGTATGTCACTCTCAACAACGTCCATCGATCCAAAGAACGAATGCAAGCACCTGGCATAACCTCCGGTGATACATCGCATACTAATTCCAAATTATTCACTCAGGCTCCCAAACCGCATACTCGCCTCCATCTGATCTCGAGTCACCTATGGCATCGGGATGAGCATTTATTCATGTAAAGACAGGAGAAAGAATTATGCGAAAGACTGCCCTGCTCACTATTGCATCCCTCGTGGCAATCACAGCCCTGCCCGTACAGGCATCTCTGGCAGACCGGAAATCAGACGAGGCGAGAGTAGAGCCAGCCGAATCGGCTCCATACAGCGGCCAAATCGTCATTCGAGGTGAAATACAGCCTGAAAGGCACAGCTAAATCATAAGCGCTTGATTTTTTTGCGAGGCACCAAGGACGGTGCGTCTTCAAAGCCCCGCCAACTTGTCATGTTCAGTTCCTACAGAACAAAGATCAATCAATGAAGGGTTTCAGATTCGGGCACTGGCTGGCGCTTTGCCCCTCCAGTGATCAGGGGACCTAGCACAATCAGAACACTGGCGGCGATGACCACACCGGTGGCTTCTCCAGAACCCGCGACGATCAACAACACCACAAAAATGAGTGGAGCAATGCCGAATCCAGCTCAACGAAGAAGGGGAGGCGCTCCAATGCAGGGGTTCGGTTCCTCCATAACTTCAACAGCTTCTCATGCAGCCTGGTCAACTCCTGTACGACCGGACGGCATTGCTGTGGCACACACAACTAGGCTGACAGAGGGGGGGGGGGGCAGGGCCTCTG
>Ga0307486_1000624_pt1 | contig 31036 bp, 14 predicted proteins | sample CBIW02metaG_FD_203663 | JGI IMG/M metagenome (GOLD analysis project Ga0307486, IMG submission 203663) | Sea-ice brine microbial communities from Beaufort Sea near Barrow, Alaska, United States - CBIW 0.2 | ecosystem: Environmental > Aquatic > Marine > Coastal | place: USA: Alaska | collected... | reverse complement strand
GTTTTCATACAGAACCAATCGTTCACAAAACAAGGAAACTATCTTCCATAATTTAATCGCAAGAATGGTCAGTAAAGATAAAATGTATATTTCAAATATGATATAAACTTAAATGGCCACCTCTATAGTTTAATATTTTTGACCAACGGATAATTTTTCTTTACTAATAATTTTTATTATTAGACGGATCTCTTCCCTAGTATTTTGATTTGATAGATAATGACTATGATTTTTATACGATTTTAATAATAATTGTGCTCATATGTTGTATTTATTTTAAATGTAAACGTTTACGGTAACGTTTACAGTATAAATTATCAATAATATTTATTGGTTATTTATTTTATAATTTTTTTTAGGTTAAATTGAAAGTAATTATTTGATATTCTTATTAATCATTTGTAAGCCCATAATTTAAACAAAATAACCTAAGTAAGTATGAATAGAAAATTACTAAAGATGACGATAGTGTTGATAGCGCTATCTACGCATCAATCATTTTCTAGTGAATTGTTTTCTGATGGTGATATTAACATCCCAATCTGTGAGGCAACGAACGTGGAAAAGCTTGTCAAAGGAAAAGTCACAGATTCTAATGGAGAGGAATTACCCGGTGCCAGTATTTTGGTAAAGGGTACAACTATTGGTGTTATCTCTGATATGGAAGGAATGTACCAGGTCACTATTCCAGATGATGTGTCAAATCCCGTACTTGTTTTTTCTTTCATAGGATTTGAGAATCAGGAAATACAGGTTGGAAATCAGACGGAAATCAATGTTGAGCTAGGTGAAAATTTATCCGATCTGGATGAAGTAGTAGTGGTGGGATATGGTACCCAAAAGAAAAGTGATTTGACTGGAGCTGTATCTACTATATCTGGTAAGGACTTATCAGAGCGAAAAACGTCCCAAGTTTCTCAAGCTTTACAAGGAACAGTTCCTGGAGTAATGGTCACTAGAAGTAATAATTCCCCTGGTTCATCAGCGAGTATAAGAATTCGAGGAATTACTACTATAGGAGATAGCAATCCTTTGATCATTATGGATGGAGTGCCTATTAGTAGCATAGACAATATCAATTCCAATGATATTGAGAGTATTTCTGTTCTTAAAGATGCTGCCTCAGCTTCCATATATGGTGCCAGAGCAGCGGCAGGAGTAATCGTAGTGACTACTAAGCGCGCTAAAAAAGGAGAGCTTAGCCTGAACTACAATTATGAATATGGTGTAGAGGTACCTACAACTTTACCGGAATATGTAGATGTTCAGCGTTACATGGAGATTGCAAATGAGCTTAGATGGAATGATAATGGAAACAATGAAAATGAATACCCTCAATATCCTAAAGATCAAATTGATAATTACTATGAATTGAATGCTCAAAACCCCGATCAATATCCTATAACAGAATGGGTTGATTTGGTTTTGAAAAAAAGTGCGCCACGACAGCGACATGCTATCGATATTTCGGGAGGAGGCGATGCTATTCGTACAAAGGCATCTATTGTGTATGATAAGTATGGCGGGTTGTATATGGGGCAAGATTTTGAGAGGGTAAATGCTAGAATAAATACTGACGGAAACATTACGAAACGATTGAGTGTGACGATGGATATGTTCTTTAGAAGAGAAGTAAATAACCGTCCAAGTATGGATCCTATATATAATACGTTTATTTCGGCTCCTATTTATGCGGCAGAGTGGTCTGACGGAAGAGTTGCAGAGGGAAAGACTGGAGCCAATATCTATGGACAAATCAAGTATGGTGGATCTAGGCAGAATTGGGAAAATCAATTTGGCGGAAGAATGGCTTTAAATTATGAAGTTATAGAAGGGCTAAAATTTTCTGCGGTACTGTCTCCTAATTTCAATTTTAATAAAGGGAAGAATTTTCAGAAAAGAGTTCCTTATTATGCCTACGATGACCCTACCGTATATATGGGGACTTTGCAATGGGCAAACTCTACCAGTTTATCAGAATCAAGAAATGATAACCATCAGGTAACTACTCAGTTCTTGGTTACTTATGACAAAAAATTCGATAAACATTCATTGAATTTATTGGCGGGGAATGAAAACTATAGTGCATTTTATGAAAGCCTTGGAGCATCAAGAGATCAGTATTTACTTGATAATTTCCCTTATTTGGATTTAGGTCCACTGGAATATCGTGGCAATAGTGGTAGTGCTTATGAGAATGCCTATAACTCATTTTTTGGTCGGGTGACTTATAATTATGATGAGAAATACTTCATGCAAGCTAATCTTCGCCTTGATGGATCTTCCAGATTTGCTGAGGATTATAGATGGGGGGCTTTTCCATCATTCTCCCTAGGTTGGGTATTGACAGAAGAAGGATTTCTTAAGGGAAATGAAGTGGTTTCGTTCTTGAAACTCCGTGGGTCTTACGGGACTTTAGGGAATGAAAGGATAGGGAATTATCCTTATCAATCATCCATCGGTTTTTCAAATGTGCTTTTTCATCAAGGATCAAATGTAGTTTCTACTCAATCCGCGGCACAATGGCAATATGCTATTCCAGATATTACATGGGAAAAAACAGCTTCTTATAATATTGGGGCTGATGTTAATTTTTTTAATTATCGGTTGATGCTTTCTGGGGAGTATTTCAAGAAAACCACCAGCGATATGTTATTGCCTCTTGAAATTCCAGATTACATAGGTTTTGACAATCCAGATCAGAATACCGGTAAAATGTACACAAATGGTTGGGAATTTGAAATTAGCTGGGCAGATGATATAGGAGAGTTAGGGTATTCCGTTGGGTTTAACCTTTCTGATTTCAAATCTACCATGGGTGATTTAGGCGGGATTCAATTCTTGGGAAGTCAAGTAAGAAGGGAAGGGAGTCAGTTTGACGAATGGTATGGTTATCAGTCGGATGGATTGTTTCAGACACAGGAAGAAGTGGATAATTCAGCAGTACTCAATTCCTCAGTAAAACCTGGAGATGTCAAATACAAAGATATTAGTGGTCCAAGTGGCGTTCCTGATGGTAAAATTTCTCCGGAATACGATAGGACGTTATTGGGTGGGAGTATGCCTAGATATTTGTATGGAGGAAATATCAGACTTAATTACAAGAATTTTGATTTCGGTATAGTGCTTCAAGGTGTAGGTAAGCAAAATTATAGAATGGGTGGATTGATGGTTCAACCATTACCTGAGAACTGGGGAAATGTTCCAAAAATCATTGATGAAAATTATTGGAGCACTTATAATACTCCTGAACAAAACCTAAATGTTCGCTATCCTAGGCTTTCCAGAACCAGTGATGGTAACAACATGGCAATGTCAGATTTCTGGATGATTGACGGGGGCTATTTCAGACTCAAGAATATTTCATTGGGCTATACCATTCCATCATCTGTACTTCAAAACATAGGAGTAAGGAGTATTAGGGTATATGGAAATGCTTCTGATGTATTTACGATCAACAGCTATCCAAAAGGGTGGGATCCAGAAGTTTCTCTTTCTGGCTATCCTATTACCTCTTCTTTTGTCCTTGGCGCAAACATTCAATTCTAATGAAAAGCAAAATGAAAACTAAAGTATATATCTATTTAGGAGCAATACTAGGGTTGGCTTCGTGTGCAGATTTGGATCTGAACCCCCTTTCACAAGGATCAAGTGAATCTTGGTATTCTAACGAGACAGAAATTGACATGTCAGTAAATGATCTCTATCGAGATGTGTTCTGGCCAGATTTGAGTGATAGTTGGACTGATGACTATACTAATAGAGAAGCACTAACCCCGGTTACAAATGCAACCATCAACGGGGAGTGGGGAACTATCAATACGTTATGGGCGAATACCTATAAGGTGATAGCCAGAAGTAATACTATATTACTCAATTTAGATAAAGTTCAGGGCACAGTACCTCAGGCTACAATTGATAAATTTGAGGGGAATGCGCTATTTGTGAGAGCTCAAAAGTATGCTGAATTAACATTTCTGTTTGGTGATGTTATTTATTCGGAAGATATTTTATCTCTTGATGAAGCATTCACTTTAAGTAGAACAGATAAAAATACAGTAAAAGAGGCAGTATATAGAGATTTTGACCTTGCTGCAAATCTGTTACCTGTCGCCTATGGATCTTCGGAAAACAAACGAGGGACGAAGGGAGCCGCTTTGGCAATGAAGGCGCGCTTTGCAATGGAAATGGGAGATTGGGAAATAGCTAGAGAAGCAGCAAAATCTTGTATGGAATTGGAAGAATATACACTCTATTCTGATTTTGACGACTTGTTTCTTACCCAAACAAGGAATCCGAGCGAAGTTGTTTTTGGTATTCCTAGATCAAGAGCATTAAATGTCACGTGGACTGTAAGAGATTTTTTGCCTAGAAATGCAGGGGGCTGGGGAGGTGCACAAGCCCCTTCTTGGGATTTGTTCAGTTCTTTTCTATGTACGGATGGTCTTCCTATTGATGAGTCACCACTTTATGATCCACACAATCCTTTTGAAAATAGAGATCCTAGATGTGCTTCCACCATTGTTGAATTTCAATCCACTCATTTGAATTTCATTTACCAACCGCATCCAGACTCAGTCATGGTGATGAATTTTAATACAGGATCTAGACAAACTAATAACGATACCCGTTCAGTAGCTCCATTTGCCTCTTTTAATGGCTTATTACTCCAGAAAGGTGTGGATCAGGATTGGTTACCAAATTTTAGCGCTGAGAATGATAGAATGCTAATGCGTTTTGCAGATGTATTATTGATGTATGCAGAAGCAAGCATTGAGTCTGGGCAGATTGACCAGTCAGTGCTCGATGCGATTAATATGGTAAGAGCTCGTGCTTATAATGTTGACTACTCAGATGATTCTGCTTATCCAGCCGTGACCTCCATGGATCAAGGAGTACTTAGGAATACTATTCGGTTTGAGCGTAGAATGGAATTTGCGTTTGAATCAAACAGATACAGGGATATCATTCGATGGGGAATTGCTGAGAAAGCATTAAATCAAAACATTTATGGTTTATTAGACCCGGTAGAATTGAAGCCTAAAGTAGTGGATGCTGGCTTATGGTTTTTCCCTATGACCCCAGATATTGACGATAACGGCATTGCAAATTTAGCTCCAATGTATGAAGCTGGATTGGTGAAAAGACTGGCCATTCGATCCTTTGATGGTTCTAAGCAATACCTATGGCCAATACCTACCAAAGAGATATTAATTAATGAAAATCTAGATCAAAATCCAGGATATTAAAATCAGTACAAAGTGTGATGCTCCTACCGATCTTTAGATAGATTGGGTATGGAGCATCCTCTTTTTTTACTAATCTGAGTAATCTCAAGGTAGTTTCTTTACACTAATAAAATCACCAATTCCATCTATGAAACAGTCTAGCTATATAATTATTACATCATTACTATTGTTTATTCTTGGATGTAAACCTATTTCTGAAAACAAACTTAAAGAGATTAAATACAGACAGATTAGTGGAGTATACCCTCATTTGGCTTTCTATAATGACGAAGGCGAATGTGGTACTGGTGCTGTAGTTCCTTGGGCAGACCGTCTTTGGGTAGTTACTTATGCACCTCACATGCCTTTCGGGTCCTCAGATAAGCTTTATGAAATTACTCCTGAACTAGATGAGATTGTAAGGGAAGAAAGTATAGGTGGCACACCTGCAAACCGGATGATTCATAAAGAAAGCAATCAATTATTTATTGGTCCTTATGCTATTGGAAGTGAACGCCAAGTGCGAGTAATTCCCTATGAGAAGATGCCTGGAAGGCATACGGGAAATGCTAGACATCTCACTGACCCTGAAAATAAAATTTACTATGGCACTATGGAAGAAGGCTTCTATGAAGTTGACGTTCATTCATTAGAGGTAAATCAGCTTTATGTAGATGGGAATGTGGTCAGGAAGCAAGTAAATGCCGCGCAGTTTAGCCCACTTTTAGTTGGGGCACATGGGAAAGGATTATACTCGGGACAAGGTGTTTTGGTCTATTCAAATAATGGAGAGGATGTGCCTGAAGCTTTAAAGCAATTTGATATAGAGGCAGGTGTCCTTGCTGAATGGGATGGCAAGGATTGGAAAGTAATTCGTAGAAATCAATTTGTTGAGGTTACTGGCCCTGGAGGTATTAATGGTAACTCAAATCCTGAGAGCGATCCGATCTGGGCAACTGGTTGGGATCATAGATCTGTTCTTTTGGCTTCTAGGGATCATGGCAAGTGGAGTTTTTATAGAATGCCAAAAGCAAGCCATAGCTATGATGGTGCTCATGGATGGAATACCGAATGGCCAAGGATTCGCAACGTAGGTACAGAAGAGAATGAAGATTACTTGATGACTATGCACGGTATGTTCTGGAATTTCCCTGGGAGTTTCAATTCTCATAATACCGCTGGGATACGTCCACGCTCTGCATATCTAAAAGTAATAGGTGACTATACCAGATGGAATAACCAGTTGGTTTTTGGTACTGATGATTCTGCACAGAAGGAATTTTTAAACAAACGGAAAGCAAAGGGAGGCATAGAGGGTCCAGGCCAGTCAAATTCCAACCTTTGGTTTACAGCTTTGGATAAGCCTGACCACCTCGGACCAAATACAGCTGAAGGAGCACTTTATATTTCTGAGGAAATCCAAAAAGAAAAACCTTCGGATCCATTCCTTTTCGCTGGTTGGGATCAACGAATGGCATGGGTGAAAAATGAGGGTGCTAAGGAAGTGGTTTTTGAGTTTGAAGTGGATAAAAATGGAGACGGTAACTGGACATCACTAAAGAAGATTACTATTTCCTCAGATCATTCGGCTGAAGTAGTCTTCGACAAAAAAGATATTGGAGAGTGGGTCAGGGTAAAAACCGATGTAAGTACAAAAGGGACAATCCATTTCACCTATTCAGACCAAAGTCGTTTTGGCTCTTCTAAAGATGAGATTTTCAATGGATTGGCTGAGCTAGAAGAAGAGTCGTATTCAGCAGGTTTACTTTATGGATTAGGTGATAACCGACGTGCATTAGGGATATTATCAGGGACGTTTACTGGTGGAGAGTTTCAGGAAAATGGATATTATGAACTCGATGCTGCAATGAACTTGGTGAAGAAGGAGGATGCCGAAACAGCAGATTTTATCAGAAACAAGTTTGCTATACCTGAGAGCGTAATTTCAGTTGAGTCTTCTTCTGTTCTGGTAATTGATGATTCAGGAAGACGATGGAGGCTGCCACTTGGTGATAAAGCCTTTGACTCTTTAAGTACAAATGGTTCTATGAGAATTGCCCGAGAAGTAGCAACAGAGCGGGATTTATTTAATGCACATGGCACCTTTTATGAACTTCCTGCTGAAAATGCAGACGGTTTTGCAAAAATTAGGCCTGTAGCTTCACATAACCTAAAAATTCATGATTATGCATCCTATCGTGGACTATTGGTGCTCTCGGGTATTCAGAAAGGAGCTAAAGTTGGAGACCATATTATTACTTCAGAAGATGGGAATGCATCTATCTGGGCTGGGACAATCGATGATCTTTGGAAACTCGGCAAGCCTACAGGGCAAGGAGGTCCTTGGAAGGAAAGCTTGGTAGAATCAAATACTCCGTCTGACCCATATCTTATTGGCTTTTATGATCAAAAAAGTCTGGATCTATCCCATGAATCTGATCAGGAAATCACCTTTACAATCGAGGTAGAACCAATAGGACATGGACCTTGGATGACTTATCGAGAGATCAAAGTTCCTGTAAATGAAACCGTGAATTTTAAGTTTCCTGATTCATTTCAGGCACGCTGGATTCGCTTTAAAACTTCATCTAATTGTAAAGCCACAACTTGGTTGACTTATAATTAAGTGAAAAAATATTTTCTTCACTCGATACTTACTTAAATATATTTAAGTAAGTATCGAGTGTGATTTATTGATTTTTTTTTATGCGTTATAAAGTTCTTTTTTCCACTATTTAATATGGTGTGTGTTTTTTTTGATACTTGATTTTTTTTGTTGGTTCAATTTTTTAGACTCATAGCAATTTATTAAAGATTTAAGATAAATAGAAACATTATTTATTTGGCGATTTTAGCTGAGTCAACTATATATAATCCATTGAGAGTGCCATCGATAGTCTGCGATATTCACAAGCAGTTAATGTTTTTAGGAAAATTTAGTGTAAAAGTGATAAAATAGCAATTGCTGTATTCGTAATAAAATACTTGTTTTTTTATAAAATTTTTAAATGTTTACCGTTTCGTTAACGTTATCGGTATAAAAATTTATTTTTTGTTAGAATATCATGTTATAATTCTATTTATGCTATTTACATTCGGATATGTCAAAGGATAATCTGTGTAGTATTTAAGGCCAGATGTTCAAACCACCCAAATAATTAAATTAATAATGTACTTTAAAAAATAACCTACTGTATGAAGCCAAAATTAGTATTGCTCTTAATGAGCCTGATGAGTTTTTGGATTTACCCTGCAATGTCCCAGCAAGTTCAAGTGACTGGCACTGTAGTGGATGAAACCCAGCTCCCTTTGCCGGGGGCAAATGTATTGATCAAAGGAACGACCACTGGCACAGTGACAGATGTTGATGGGAAGTTTTCAATCAATGTAAAAGACAATAATGCCACACTGGTTATTTCTTATCTGGGGTATGTATCCCAAGAATTTGAAATTGGCTCTCAAACCAAATTTAATGTTACCCTAGACCCAAATCTTGATGACCTAGAAGAGGTAGTAGTGGTAGGGTATGGTACCCAAAGGAAGATAGAGACTACCGGCGCAATTGCTTCCATTAAATCCGATGAATTGACACAGACTCCAGTGGCTAATGTTGCTCAGGGTTTGCAGGGTAGGGTTGCTGGTGTTCAGGTCGTTCAGAATTCTTCTGCGCCAGGTGGTAATGTGAGTGTTAGAGTCAGAGGTACCAATTCAATACGGGGAAGTTCTGAACCACTCTATATAATAGATGGAGTACAGATATCAAATGGCGGTGGTGTAAATGATCTTAGTCCGCTCTCAACGATTAATCCAAATGATATCGAGTCAGTGGAAATTTTGAAGGATGCATCTTCTACAGCTATTTATGGGGCTAGGGGTGCAAATGGAGTAGTGATTGTAACCACAAAGCGTGGAAAGGCTGGAAGAACTGTTGTTACCTATGACGGGTACTATGGTGTCCAGAATAGAGGAAAGCAATTAGATGTTCTAAACGCCTCTCAATTTGCTGAGTTAGAAAATGATGTTTATAACCGCAATGTTTTCGATAACCCCGCAGCAGAGGGGGTTGGTACCAATTGGCAGGATATTATTTTCAGAGAAGCTCCTATCCAAAGTCACCAACTTTCAGTAATGGGAGGCAGTGAAAAGACACAGTTTGCGCTTTCCGGTAATTATTTCGATCAGGAAGGTATAGTCATCAACTCTGATTTTAAACGTTATTCTCTTCGCCTTAATTTAGATCATAAAATAAGTGATCGGGTGAAAATTGGTACCAGCCTTTTGGGGAGCCAAAACATCAATAATTCAATTCCTACGGGATCTACAAGTCTGGATGGTCCTGCAATTACTAGCAGTTTGGTAGGATCTGCTCTTGGAGCACCTCCAACATTGAAGCCTTATGATGAAAATGGGGATTTTTGGCCCTTCGCAGATCAGGTTTCAGGAGGTTATCGGGAAGTTGTAAATCCTTTGGGATTAGCAGCAATTACCAATAAAACAGCTTCTCAGAGAATCCTATCCAACTTATACGCTGAATTTCAATTAGCTGAAGGATTGACTTATAGAGCATCTTTTAATGCGGTTTTGCAGAATGATTTAAATGATTATTATTCTCCTTTGTATATCATTGCTGAAGGTGATAGAAATAGCAACTCCGGAACAGGAAGAAAGATCAACAGAGATCAAAGCACACTATTGCATGAAAGCATACTTTCCTACAGCAAGAAGTTGGGAGAATCAAATTCTTTAAAATTCACAGGAGTCTTTTCTACGCAGAGCGATCAATTGAAGGTGAACCAAATCAATGCATCCGGTTTTCCAAATGATGCTACGCTTAATGAAGCATTACAGGTTGCCCAGAATGTTACCGCATCAAGCAGCAGACAGAGCGAGAGGTTGGATTCCTATATGGGTAGAGTAAATTATGGATTTAAGGATAAATTATTCTTTGATTTGACTGCCCGTGTGGATGGTTCAAGTAAATTCGGATTAAACAATAAGTATGGTTTTTTCCCTGCAGTTTCCGGTGCTTGGAGAATCAGTGAAGAGAAATTTTTAAATGATGTTGATTTCATTTCTGATCTGAAGTTGAGAGGCTCATTTGGTCTTACGGGGAATTCTGGAGCCATTTCACCTTATCAGTCCCTGGCAACTGTAGGACCTGGATCTTCTTATAATTTTGGCAATGCCTATTTTACTGGATTAGCTCCTACAGGTATTGCAAATCCTGATTTGAAGTGGGAAAGATCTACCCAGATAAACGTTGGGTTTGATCTAAGCTTCCTTGAAGATAGGTTTAACTTGGTAGCGGATTATTATCAGAAGAGAACTGAAGATCTGTTATATTCTAAAATCCTTCCCATCAGCTCAGGCTATGGTACGATCATAGGCAATTTCGCAGAGCTTCAGAATAAAGGACTTGAACTTGCTTTATCGGCAGTGGTGATAGATAGGGATTTTAGATGGAATCTGTCAGGAAATATATCATTCAATAGAAACGAAGTGCTCAGTTTAGATGGGGACGTGGATGAAGAATTTGTTAACTCCTACAGTGTGGTTTCTGTTGGACAGCCTTTAGGGGTTTTCAAGACTTATGTTTTTGATGGGATTTATCAAACTGGCGAAGAGATTCTTCCGGGTTCTGGAAGTAGAACCGGTGGAACTAAAGTAAAGGACGTCAATGGAGATGGGTCAATCACCAACGCTGATCAGGTGATTACGGGTAATCCAAATCCAGATTTCGTATTTGGTATTTCCAATTCTATGAGTTATAAAGGACTTGATTTTAACTTCTTTATCTCAGGCTCTGTAGGAAATGATTTATACAATGTAAGTAGATATACCTTGGAGAATCCTTTGGGGCAGCGAAATGTACTCGCGGGATTAGCAGATAGGTGGTCACCTACGAATCCATCCCAAGAATATGTGAGTGGTTTTCAGGGTGGTAGATTACCGATTTCAGATAGATTTTTAGAGGATGGTTCATTTGTGCGCTTAAAGAATGTATCCCTAGGTTATACTTTTGGAAAAATTAAAGGATTCCAAAAAGCTAGGATATATATAAGTGGCAACAACTTATTCACCGTTACTGATTACACTGGATATGATCCTGAGGTGAACTCCTATGGTGGTTCAAATACTGCAATTGGTATTGATAACCTGGTATATCCTGTAGCCAAGTCATTCCTTGCCGGTATCCAACTTTCCTTTTAATTCTAAAATTGACAAAAGATGAAAAATTTAACAGCAATAGTTAGCATTGTCTTGATCGGCTTAGGATTGGTTTCCTGTGAACTTCAGGAGGATGTATATTCAAGTATAACTACTGAGAATTTTTACAAGACTGCCGGTGATGCAGAGACAGCGCTTATCGCAGCGTATGATCCGATGGCGTCGATGTACAATGCTGCGGCACATGCATCGGATTTTGGGGCTGATCAAATATATCCAAGGCCTGTTGTGGCCCGGGACACCTATACCTTATTTACCTATGACCCAAACTATTCCTCGCAGAAAAGTTTTGGAAGGGAAAACGAATCACCTCTTCAGACATGGAGATCATGCTATCAGGGCATTGAGCGTGTAAATTGGGTTATTGACAGAGTTCCGGGTGTCCAGATGGATGAGACTAGAAAGTCTAGCATATTGGGAGAAGCATACTTCCTTCGGGCATTTTACTTCTGGATGCTGACTAAGAATTTTGGTGAGGTAGTGATAAAGACAACTCCAAGTATGAGTGAGTCTGATGCTTATAATCCAAAAAGTAGTATTGCCGAAGTTTATTCTCAGATTTATGCTGATTTGGATATTGCTGTTAATTCGCTACCGGCTTATGCAGCAAGCACTCCTGAATTTGGCAGACCTTCAAAAGAAGCTGCCCTTGCCCTTTATGCCAAAGCTGCTTTGTATAATGAGGATTATAGCACTTCCCTGCAAATGGCAGAACAAGTCATTAATTCAGGAAGCTATTCTCTAATGGAGAACGTAGTGGATGTTTTTGATGTGGCTAAGGAGACTGAAGCTAGATCTGAAAATATATGGGCTTTTGAAAGCATCACCTCAGTGCCGGGCAGAATCAGCCAAGTTCCTTCACTTTTTGGACCTTCAAGCAGTGCTGGTGTTGAGTATGGGAACAGTTCATTTGGTTCTGCTTTTGCCTACCAATCTTTCTATGATTCATTTGATCCTAAGGATGAACGTAGAAATCTGTTGGCAACTTCTTTTATTAACCGAAGTGGTGATGTCGTTCCCCAAGAGCTTATCACCCCCATTACTACCGACGGAGTTCTAGTGGGTAAATTCAAGGATCCAAATTCAAACGGCGGTGGTTATGCGATCAATTTGTCCATTTTAAGATTAGCCGATGTGTACTTGGTTGCAGCGGAAGCAGAGGCCTATCTAAGTGGTGCATCCTCAAAGGCATATCAATTTATAAATGAAGTGCGTAATCGCGCAGACTTAGAAGATTTGACGGGAGGGTTGAGTACGGAAGAATTTGTTGATGCAGTAATTCAGGAAAGATCTTGGGAGTTATTTGCTGAAGGTGATAGATGGTATGATTTGACCCGTACCGGGAAATTCCTTGACGTCATTCCAAATGCAGTGAATTCAGTATTCCCTGTCCGAAATCCTGAGCCTAAGCACAAGTATTTTCCAATACCTCAGGATGAGGTTAATGCCAATTCGCAGTTAGAACAAAATCCTGACTGGAATTAATGAATCCCACCCACAGTTTTGATTTGAAATTGATACTGTGGGTAATTGATATTCTTTGAGATCCGATTATTTTCAATCTAAATGAGCATCTCACTGTTTTTAAGCAAGTAAAAAATCAAAAGTATAGTTAATGGAATACCTCGATTACATTACAATTATTCTCTTTACCCTGATCATTATGGTCGTTGGGCTGTCCTTTGGAAGACAGGGAGGGGATATGAAATCTTTTTTTGCCGCTGGGGGTGCTGTCCCTTGGGGGATCAACGGACTTTCGCTTTTCATGAGTTTCTTCTCAGCCGGTACTTTTGTGGTCTGGGGATCTATTGCCTATGAGTATGGCCTGGTAGCCATCACAATCCAAATGGCCATGTGCCTGAGCGGTTTTTTGATCGGCTATTATATCGCACCTAAGTGGCGGGCTACCAACGCACTTACTGTAGCGGAATATCTAACCAAGCGATTTGGTGAGAATATCCAGCGTTACTACACCTACATTTTTCTGTTTTTGTCATTAGGCTACACAGGATCTTTTCTTTACCCGGTTGCAAAAATCGTAAATGTCTCCACGGGTTTTGATATCTATTATTCTATTCTGCTGCTAGGAGGGATTATTATGGTCTATACGGCAGTAGGAGGGCTTTGGGCAGTGGTAGTGACCGATGTGTTACAGTTTGTGATTTTGACTGCCGCAGTGTTGATCGTTTTGCCTTTGTCCATAGAGAAAGTGGGAGGATTGGCAAATTTTGCTGAATCTGCTCCGGAGACATTCTTCAATGTATTTAGTGGAGAATATTCTCCTTTGTTTATTGCTGCTTTTTGCGCCTATAATTTGGTTTTTATTGGAGGAAACTGGGCTTACGTGCAACGCTATACCAGTACCAAGAATACCAAATCAGCAAGCAAAGTCGGATATCTATTTGGGGCGTTATATCTGGTCAGTCCTATTATTTGGATGCTGCCTCCGATGATTTACAAAGTTATAAATCCGTCATTGGATGGGTTGCAGGCTGAGGGGGCTTACCTGATGATATGTAAGGAAGTACTTCCTGTAGGAATGTTGGGACTGATGATCGGAGGGATGATATTCGCCACGGCCAGTTCTGTGAATACCTCTTTGAATCTGGCTGCAGCTGTGCTGACAAACGATATTTACAAACCGCTCAAACCTCACGCTACGGATAAAAACCTGATGACTTTTGCACGATTGGCTACGCTGGTATTTGGTGTTTTGACTATAGGGGTGGCTTTCTTGGTTCCTTTGGCCGGAGGCATAGTGGAAGTAGTGTTGAGCATAGGGGCAGTGACAGGTGGTGCACTTTATGGCCCTGCGATCTGGGCTCTGTTTTCTAAAAAACAAACAGGTAGATCTATTCTCGGTGTGACGCTGGTCAGCCTTACAATCAATCTGTTTTTCAAGTTTATATCTCCAGCATTATTCAACCTTTATCTGGATAGAAGCGAGGAAATGATCCTAGGAGTCGGCTTGCCTTTTTTGTTGCTTTTGGGATATGAAATTTTAGGAAAAGAGAATTCCGGCGAATTTAAAGTAGATAACAGCGTAGAAGAATCTACGTCGGAAAGCGGTGAACTTCAAAATTTATTTGGAATCAAAGTGCTTTCTATAGCCATGGTTTCAATTGGTGTGTTGTTTCTGATCTTGACATTTTGGGCAGCGCAGGCTGCTATTTACTTACTGATTTTGGGTGCGTTGATTACCATTTTAGGAGGTTTGCTCTATCTCTATACTGCCCGGACTTTTAAACTACAAAAAGATAATTAATTCATTTATGCATACGATGATACTAGAAGGTATTAACAGCGGAAAAAGAAAATCCCATGAGGTAAAACTAGCTTCAGATTTGGTAATTGTAGGAGGAGGCATGTCAGGAACATGTGCCGCAATTACCGCAGCAAGAGAGGGATTAAAGGTTTGCCTCGTGCAAGACAGACCTGTGCTTGGGGGAAATGCTTCCTCTGAAATCCGCCTTTGGGTTTTGGGAGCTACCTCCCACATGGGAAATAATAACCGATGGGCAAGAGAAGGGGGAGTGATCGACGAATTGTTAGTCGAGAACATGTACAGAAATCCTGAAGGAAATCCGATCATTCTCGATACCATCTTGATGGAGAAAGTAAGTTTAGAAGCAAATATCAAGTTGTTACTCAATACCAGCGTTTATGAGCTGGAAAAAAAAGGTGATGATCAAATTGATTATATCAAAGCTTTTTGTAGCCAGAATTCTACAGAATATTTGTTGTCCGCCCCCTTGTTTGTAGATGCTTCCGGTGACGGGATTGTAGGTTTTTTATCTGGAGCAGCCTTTAGAATGGGAGCAGAATCAAAGGATGAATTTGACGAGTTGTTTGCCCCTGATGAAGAATATGGGGAGCTTTTGGGACATTCTCTTTATTTCTACAGTAAAGATACGGGCAAGCCTGTACGGTTTGTTGCTCCCTCTTTTGCCAATAAAGAATTGTCAAAATTACCCAGATTCAAAACCTTTAATCTCCGCGAAGAAGGCTGTAGACTTTGGTGGGTGGAATATGGTGGACGATCCGATACCATAGTAAACAGCGAGGATATTAAATGGGAGCTTTGGAGAATTATTTACGGGATTTGGGATCATGTCAAAAACTCCGGTCAATACGAAGCTGTTGAGAACCTCACGCTGGAATGGGTAGGCACCATACCAGGCAAAAGAGAAAGCCGAAGATTTGAAGGAGATTATATCATGCATCAAAAAGATATTGTTGAGCAGCGGGAACATTTTGATGCAGTTTCCTTTGGTGGATGGGCGCTTGATCTTCACCCCGCAGATGGTGTTTATAGCGATAAACCTGGCTGTACCCAGTGGCATTCAAAGGGAGTCTATCAGATTCCTTATCGATCCATGTACAGTAGAAACATCAAGAATCTTTTTTTAGGAGGAAGACTGATGAGTGCCAGCCATGTGGCATTTGGATCAACCCGTGTAATGGCTACTTGTGCCCACAATGGACAAGCGGTAGCTATGGCAGCTAAACTTTGTAAAGATAAAAGTCTGCTTCCTTCGGGGTTGTCGGATATTGACCATATAAAAGAGCTTCAGGCACTCTTGATTCAGTCGGGACAATACATTCCAAAAACCAGATTGAATCTGGAAAATGATCTCTTAAAAGATGCTGATATTCAGGTTTCCAGTGAATTTGAACTGAATTCACTTCCTTTTGACGGGCCATGGAAATCACTCGAGTTTTCAATGGCTCAATTGCTTCCTGTGTCGGAATCCAAGCAGCTTTCAGTGCAAATTCAGGTGAAGGCTATAAAAAATTCTACGCTGACGCTAGAGCTTAGAAAGAGTCAAAAGCTTGGTAATTTCACCTTGGATGAATTGGTAGAAAAGCAGGAAATCAGCGTAAATAATGGTGAACACAGCTACAGTATAGACTTTGGATATGCTCCAGAAACTGCTCAATACCTTGCCGTGTGCCTTATGCAGAATGAGGATTTGGAAGTGAAATGTTCAGCTTTAAGAGTCACCGGTGTACTTTCCATCTTCAACAAATTCAACAAGTCAGTGGCGACCAGCAGTGTACAATCACCGCCTGACGGAATCGGGATTGATGAGTTTGAGTTCTGGGTACCAGAGAGAAGGCCTCAAGGACATAATCTCGCATTTGAACTAGGAGAATCTCTTAAAGTCTTTGGTAAGAACAATTTGACTAATGGGATATTCAGACCAGCTGTTCAGCCAAACGCTTGGGTAGCTTCTCTGGAAGACAAAGGTCCACAGATGAAAGTTTGTTGGGATTCACCCCAATCAATCAAGGAAATCAAGTTGTTTTTCGATACCGATTTTGACCATCCGATGGAATCCACACTGATGGGACATCCTGAATCTGAAATTCCTTTCTGCGTCAAGTCCTATCGAATCAAGGATGGCCAAGGAAATCTACTGCACGCTCAAGATGCCAATCACCAGACAATTAATACCATTTCCTTTGAAGACGCTATCAGCACAGATAAGTTGATTTTCGAAATAGACCATCCAAGTGATACTGTTCCTGCAGCGTTGTTTGGATTATTATGTAAGTGAAGTACCTCGATTAAAACCAAAAAGCAATGAACCCCAAATTTCTTATTTATAGTCTTTTAATCCTGATTTCCGGACAACTCTTTGCGCAGCAAACGATTGAGTTATCCAATGAGCGTATTCAGATCGAATGGACTGAATCTTCGCAGGGATGGAAAATTACTAATCTTTCCATCCGAAAGGATGAGAATTGGCAGAAAGTAGAACACACCTCCGGCGAATATCTACTTCTGTACGCCGACCAAAAACCGGAGGCTGAGCCCCAGGAGGAATTTCTCACGAGTACTGGACATTCTTTTCCGGGGGAAAGCTATAAATACATCGTTCCGACCTGGAAAAAAAGAACAGCTCCCGTTAATTTAAATACGGCAGGAGAGGAACTGAAATTTTATCCTGACAAAGCTGAAAAACTAGGTGATTTAAGCGTAAGGTTTACAAAGTCAACCGATAGGGGAAAAATCATCAGCATATGGACATTGGAAAGCGCACAAGCTAAAGATATCTCCATTAAGCAAGAAATGAAGTCTGTACAATCAGGTTTTTATTCATTGGCTAGTCCCACACTTATTACTATTCCTGAGGAGGAGCTAAAATGGGCAACTGTCCCGGGATATTTTCATGGGAATAAACTGGAGGAAAATCTTCCTTTGTCTTATGGATACGGGAATGGCATTCCTGCCAGACCGATCATTTTCAGTGAAAGTACCGCCAGTACATTAAGCCCTATGATCACCTCTACTCAAGGATTTACGATTGCAGTTATTCCGGATCCAAAATTGGGTAGGGATCCATGGGAAGCTGATGAGAATACACATGCTAAGTGGCAAATCGGACTCTCTCACATGAACAGAAGTGCCCAATTGTCACCATCTATTTATTATCCGGTATTGGGAGAGCAGGAAAGCGAAATGAAATCCGGAGATACCATGAGTTTTGGGTTTCGCGTAAGTATTCAGGATGTAGATTGGTTTGCGATGCTAAATCACGCAGTCTATGATGTTTACAAGTTTAAGGAAGGTTTGAACCTCCGGGAAAACAAACAATCGCTAAGTAACCGGGTGGAGAAAATGCATGATTACCTGATGGATCCAGTGACTTCTCTGTGGCGCACTGAGCAATTCGAAGGAATGGAAATAGGCGCACAGTCTTACCTAGGAGGAGTAGTGGGGTCGGATAAAGATGCGATGAAAAATGCGGATTACGGTGCCATGTGGATGCTGGGAAGAAGCACTCAAGAGGAGCAGATTCAGCAGCAGATTCTTCCTTATGCCTTGAATTTTAAGTTGAAACAACAGCAAACAACGGATGGCTTTTTCAAGGGTGCGGCGATTGGCCAGTATTACCTTTATAAATCTAAAAAGTTTGTGGAAGAATGGGGTGAGATGGTTGAGCCTATTGGACTCACGTACTATATCATGCTCGATATTGGGAATGTTTTGCTTTTTGAGCCTGACAATAAGGAGCTAAAAGAACGATTGAAATTTGGGGCAGAATTACTCCTTGATTGGCAAAAGAGTGATGGAAGTTGGGCTGTGGCCTATGATAGGGACGAAACGGAGATATTTCAGGAAGTGAAGGACTTTCGGCCAACATTTTATGGATTACTGGTAGCCTACAAGCTGCTCGGAGATCAGAAATATTTGGATGCGGCAAGGAAAGGAGCGGATTGGTTTATTGCAAACGGAGTAGAAAACGGAAGCTTTCTGGGCGTTTGCGGGGATGCCAGATACGTTCCTGATTTTGCAACCGCGCAAAGTGCACAGGCCTTTTTGGATTTATATGAAATAACAAAATCCGATGCTTACAAAGAGGCTGCTATTACAGCTGCAAAAATTTATACAACCCATATTTATACCCATCCGATTCCTTCTCAAATAGAGAAAACAGTGAATGGAAAATCACTGCAAGATTGGGAAATAGCACAGGCAGGATTAAGCTTCGAACACGGGGGTGCATTGGGTTCGGCCAATGGAAATGGTCCAATTTTGTTGGCTAGCCATGCGGGCATGTTTATCCGAATGTATGAGATGACTGGAGAGCAGATTTTCGCTGATATGGCCCGCGCGGCTACGATTGGTCGTGATGCTTTTGTAAACAAGGAAACCAGTGTAGCTTCTTATTACTGGAGGGCTATGGATGCAGGATCTGGTCCATTCCCACATCACGCCTGGTGGCAGATCGGTTGGATCACCGATTATTTGATGGCTGAGGTTGAATTGAGATCAAACCAAAAAATTGTGTTTCCCCGAGGATTTATCACACCGAAAGTCGGACCTCACCAGAGTTATGGTTTTGCGCCCGGAAAAGTATTTGGCACCAGTGCAAATCTGAGAATACTTCCCAAAGGGCTAACTGTAAGCCATCCATCAATAGAGCATATCGTAACAGAATCTGAAGATGGCAAATCCCTGCAAATTATCTTATTGAATCAATATCATCAAAAACAGGATGGCGTCATCGATTTGGATTTGGAGCAAGCTGGATTTTCATCCACAGTAAAATCTATTCAGGTTTTAGATGCGAGTGGAAAAGCGATCAAAATGTTTGAAAAGTCAGAAGAGTGGGCAGTTGATATTGAAGGTTTTGGATTAGCAGTGATAAAAATAGAATTGCAGTGAGTAGAGTGTATTTAAGAGCTAGTTCATACATATGCTTAGTCCTTGTGGTAGTGGCTTGTAGTTCTCTCCAAAAACAATCACATCAAGGGGATTTGATTCGTGTCAAAAGTAACTCGCTAACACTGGAAGTAAGGAAATCCAATGCTTCATTTGCAGTTTTGGATCATTCGGGGAATGAACTGTTGCCGGCACATGCTGTTTCCGGAATTCTATTTTCGAATACGGGAAAAGACCTACCCACTTCAGCCAGCATTGAGAGTTATGAGCTAAACGAAAATGAAGTCAATGGAAAGCTGATGAATGAATTCAGGGAATTGGCAATTTTTAGAATGACTTTAGAGGATGATCAATTACATATAGAGGTTTGGCCGGAGAAGGAGGGTTCTTCGTTGCTGATGGAGATTCGGACAGCTAGCATGTCACCTGTTTATGGTTTGGGTGATCATGGCGGTTATGAAGGAAAAACTGATTTGTTTGGCTTTAGAAATGATCATTTCATCAATGATCAAACAAAAATCCACAACTGGAATCATTATCGTTTTATCTCTACATTCGCTGTATTTCCGTCCAAGAATGTCGCTCAGGTGATTTTTGATAAGGGAGAGAAAAGAATAGCCATAGACGATGTAGAGAACAAAATGGGGGTAAGCAACGCGACAAAGCTAAATGCTTACTACTTCTTTGGAGAGCCTAAGCAAATCTATCAAACCTATAATGAAGTAAGAGAGAAAGAAGGCTATCCAAGTAAAAAACCGAAGTTTGGCTTCTTTGAAATTGGCTACGAAGCATTTGGTTCTCTGGGGTGGAATACCTACCAGTCTTCTGTTCAGGAAGATATTGATACTTATCTAAAAAAAGGATATCCCTTAAAATGGGCAGTCGTGGGTAGTGGTTTTTGGAAAGGGGAACGTAGAAAACCTACTGAAGGCACGACGACTTCTTTTGGAATCTGGGACAGTATTCCAGAATCAGGAAGAAACGACGGACTGCCGAATCCCAGATATCCTGAGGTTAACGGGATGAAAGCATTTTTTAAAGAAAGAGGCATCAAACTACTTTTGGGCAGTAGAATCAATTTTAAAGCTTTACCAGAAGATGGTGGGAATTATAATCCCACAAATGATGGCCTCTTTGTGAAAGAAGGTTTGAGTAAAGGCTATTTCATCAAAAATGAATCGGGATCAGCTCAAGTTTTTGATGTGAACTTTCCTTCAGGGAAGACCTACTTGCTCAATACAGAGATGCCGGAAGCGGTTGAATGGTTTGTTTCCAACTTTGATAAATGGGATGTGGACGGTATTAAAGAAGATCTCATGCTACAGGACGGCGTATTGCTGAATAATGATGCGAAGCAGAATGCCGTGAATGAAGGTTTTATGGATCAGGGTAAGTTGGTGATGGTGAGAAATTCTGCCTATGGTGTTCCTGGGGATATTTTGAGAATGGAGGATACAAAATATGGATTTGATCAGGATCGAACACCTATCAATGCATTGAGCTATGCCTATAGTGGAGTCGGAAATGTCTATCCGGATATTGTAGCGGGAAAGTATCTCACTAATCCTTTAACAGAAGATCAGAAACGGTATTTCGTCAGAAATGCAATGTTAGCTGCTGTCATGCCTGTGATGTCACTTGGATATGGACCCTGGCACATGCAAAATGCCGACTACGAGAAAGTGGTGGAGAAATCTGTCACCTTTCATGACCAACTCATCCCTTACATCTATAGTGAAGTGGTGCGGGGATTTGATTCTGGTTTTCCATATGCGATGACCCCATTACCATTAGCTTTTCCTCGGGATGAAAACACCTTTTACCTGGCTGACTCTACCAAGCGCCAGTACAGTTGGCTGATTGGTGAGTCGCTATTGGCTAATCCTGTGTTTGGAAATGATTATGCCACTGCCCAGACCCGGGATATTTATTTACCTGAAGGAAAATGGATGGATTGGGAATCGGGTGAAGTGCTTGAAGGAAATAAAACCTATCCAGATTATAGTTTCCCAGATGATAAGCTTCCGCTGTTTATAGGTGGGAATGATTGCATTGTACTTCGCAAAAAGGAGCAACTCTTCCTTTACTATTTCCCGTTGAATTTTAAAAGTGAGGATTACGAATTCATATTTCCTGACGGAGAGTCAACGTCGCTTGTGAAAACTCCCAGTAAAACCGGGGACTCTTACAGTTTGGAAATAGATGGTACATACAAGGGAGAGTTAACCTGGGATAAAGAACGAAAAGGCTACTTCTTTGAAATTGAAGAGGGGAAAACCTATCAAATACAGGCAAACACATAAGCGAAAATGAAATATACTACACACATAACCATACTTTTTTCCTTTTTAGTATTATCCATTACCACGGGATTTGCACAGCAAAATAATCTATCGCTAACAGGTAAGGCAAGTGCAAGTTCTTCTCAAGAGGGGTTTAGCCCGGAAAAAGCAATAGACGGGAAAAGTGATATTTCCAGTAGTTGGAAGAGTAAGGTGGAAGGTGAAGACAATTGGCTGATCGTTCGCTTACCGGGAGCTACTGAGATAGTAAAAATTGATGTGAATTTTGCCGATCATTTGTCTGTCTTATCTGAATTCAAACTCCAAATCATGCATAACGGGACTTGGCAGAATGTGCAGGAAGTCAAAGAAAATGATCAGACGGAAATATCATTGGCTTTAGAGAAACCTGTGCTTTCTGACCGGATCCGCTTTTTTACCCAAGCTAACCAAGAGGTAGGGATCACAGAACTGGCCATTTATGGTCAAGAGTATGTCGATAGTTCTGCCTTGGATGTAAAGAAAATTTTGGTCAATCAAAGTGGCTACAACCTGGATCGTCCTAAACGGTTTTCTGCTCCTAGCTTAGCAGCAACTGCATCTTTTAAGATTGTGGATCAAGCTACCGATCAAGTTGTGTATACTGGAAGTTTGAAAAGTCATATAGGTGATTTTACAGATTTCAATCCTAAGTCGAATAGTGATTTTGTGATTAAGATTGAAAATGAAGAATCTTTTCCTTTTCAGATAGGAGTGAACTGGATAGAGCGGGTGACCTATAGAAATATGGTTGACTTTATGATCGGAGCCAGACATTATGTTGGGACTACTGACGAGATCAGACCTCTATCATGGGAATGGAGAGATGGGGATTTTTTCAACTGGGCAGAGCAGAGTTTGGTTTCACTTTATTTTTCAAATCCCACCGCATTTGAACGCATGGAGCAAACCATCCACTATATCTCTAATGATTCATTTCCTGAAGCATATCGAGGTAAGTGGGGAGCTTTGGATCCGTACGCCGAAAATACGCCAGATATCGTCCAGCTAATCCATTGGGATGCAGATGTGAAAATTTCCCAGGGATTGGAACATGAAATGCAAAAGGCAGAGTTGGCCTATTTTGTGTACGCCTGGCCTTATTTGAAACAATGGTTACCCCAGCAAAATTTTGATGTGGTATATGCGTATTTGAAGAAAAAATGGGAGAAGGAAACTGTGGAGGAATACTCTACTACCAAATATGACTTAAGTCCAAGCCATAATTTATTATCTCTGAAAACTAAGTTGGGAACGACCAAAGGAGAGCTTCCTCCGGGACATTCGGTAATTCCCAATTTGCTCATGTTTGAAGTAGCCAATAGCAAAGGGGTAATTGATGCGCAGAAATACTTTGATGCAGCCTACAATCAACTGGATTGGATGATCAAGAATCTGGACTGGAATGATCCCATGACGACCAAAGGACAGCGCATGTCTGAACATATTACCATGCGGGCTTTTGCTTTCTTCTATTCCCAATACCCTGATAAAGCTCCCTCAGGGTTAAAAGAAAAGGTGGTAGAATGGGCTAAAGTTGCTATTTCCAGATCTGATAATTATTGGGATTTTAGAAAATACAGTGAAGAGGAGTGGACTCCTCCAAGTTGGAATGAGACAGGTAATGTGCTGGGATTTCCGGCTGCTGCATTGGCTGCCATGTCAGTATTGGATGATCAAGAATTGAAGAACTCACTGGAAATCTTGGCTTGGTCTCATTTGGATAATTCCTTTGGTAGAAATCCGACTGGAAGACATTTTTCATTTAGAGGTCCAAAAGAAATAGAAGGAGTGGAGCTTGGCTGGTATAGTTACCACAAAGGAGGCTATGGACTGCTAGATGAGGTGAAATTTGTGTTTGATGGCTCTCCGAAATCATTTCATTACCCAAATCATCCTGAAGTGGGAAACCTTGGCTGGACTGAGGGTTGGGTTCAGTTCAATACTGCGTTCAATACAAGTATGGCCTATCTGGATACTTATTATAGTGGGATTACTCTTGTTAGAGAAAAGGATGAATTGATTATCAAACTGAGGGTTCCGCTTAATTTTGATCCTGATGAAAATGAGCCTGTTCAGGTTATGTTGAGCAATAAAGCTGGACAAACTATCTGGGTGAAACTGGTAGAGGAATCGCCTTATTCGGAATTATATGTAGGTAAAGTGAAAATCCATAAACAAAGACTGGAGTCTATAGGTAAATCTTTAACTGTTCAGCCAAATGATGAACTTAGGGTAGAATACGGCTACGGATTTATGAAAAAGGTGGATGTTTTGGAAATTGAATTATAGACAACAGGGAAGTTGAAATTAATGGAAGATGGAAAAGTCAGTATTGAAAAAGAATCATTTTTGCATCAGCTAATGAAGAGTCTCAATGGATTTTACTTTTCAATAATTATGGTTTCTCCGCTTTTATTTTCTCAGGCATCGATGGGACAGCATGTACCCCATAAACATTACACACTTTTAGGTCTTGGAGATTCCATTACTGAAGGGGGGAGTAACTTTAACTCGTATTTGTACCCACTCTGGGAGAAGCTATTTGTGGCAGGCTATCAAGTTGAATTCATCGGGCCAAATCATGCTAATACCAAAATAGGGGGGATTGATCATGCCGGATACAGTGGGATGAATGCTGAGTTTTTAGCAACCAAGATTGATAGTATTTATTCCGAATATCCAGCCGATATAGTTTTGCTCCATGCCGGTCACAATCATTTTACAGAAGAAAACCCGAATGAAGGAATCGTCGCTGCGCAAAAAACTATCGTAGAGAAAATCAAACAAATCAACCCTGAAGCCATTATTCTAATGGCTAAAGTTGTAGAAAGTGGAAAGCTTCCCAAGTATTCTTACATCCCTGATTTGAACCGCCAAATTGGTATACTGGTGTCAGAGCTTCGCAAGACATACGATGGAATATACTTGGTCGATCAGGCAAAGAGTTTTGACTGGCATGTGGATACCATAGAAGACAAAGTACATCCAAATGACAGCGGTTCCGATAAAATGGCGGAGGTGTGGTTTGAAAAACTTCAAAAAGTGCTGGATACCGCTTTGCAATCATTTAATCCTGAGATAATAACGTATAAGACAACATCAAATGAGGAGTTGAAACTTCATGTGTTTGAACCACCTGAAAAATTTAAAGAGCAGGAGAAAGCATGTATTGTTTTCTTCTTTGGAGGAGGATGGAAAGTGGGAACACCACTTCAGTTTTATAGGGAAGCTGCCTATTTTGCATCTAAGGGAATGGTAGCGATCACGGCAGATTATCGAACTGAATTTGAGAACGGTACAACCGTTTTTGAAAGTGTAAGCGATGCCAAATCAGCCGTCAGATGGATCAGAGAAAATGCTTCCACCTTAGGTGTTGACCCAAATAGAATTGCTGCAGCAGGAGCTTCTGCGGGAGGTCATTTGGCGGCAGCTACTGCTACAGTTTCCGGTTTAGATGAAGAGGATGAAGACCTCTCGGTCAGCTCTAAACCCAACCTGAATTTACTTTATTATCCAGTGATTGATAATGGCCCCGACGGATATGGCACTCCCGAGATGAAAGCTAGATTTAAGGAGGTGTCACCCATCCATAATGTGAGAGAGGATACGCCCCCAACCTTAATATTGCTAGGTACAAAAGATCCATTTTTCTCCTTGCAAAAGGCGGAGGAATACAAATCGCTACTTGAAAGTAAAGGAGTAGTTTCTGAATTGAAACTCTATCAGGGAGCAGGGCATCCTATCTTTTATTATCGGAAGGGGTATGCTCCCAATTATTATCAAATCCTTCAGGATTCTGAGGATTTTTTAAGGAAGCATGAGTATTTACAGTAAAGAGTAAAAAATATCTTATTCTGTCCGCGGGATTGTCTTGTAGGATTTTTTTTTCGATGTGAAAAAGGGAAGGAGTCTAAGCAACCCCTTCCCTTTAAACCTCAGTTCTTAAAATCTGCTAAAAGCTTTTCTTACTGCAAATTAAGGTCTGTAAATCCTGATATTTCGGTAGATACTTCGCCCAGCCAACCACCGGCCGCCAAGTTGCTGTTATACACTTTTACGAAATCTATTCCTCTCAGCTTAACAGCATTTCCTTCGCTGTCATGTGCCCAGCTGATGTCTATGTGACCATCTTCGCTGTTGTTTGCCCAGTTATCTGCGTAGCCCCATTCGTAAGCGGAGTTTACCCAGTATGAACCGTTGCCAGATTGGTCATAGATATTCGATGGAAGCAAAGTTCCTTTGAAGGTAAGACTATCTGCTGTCCAGCCTGGGAAATACGTTTGCTTGTGGAATGAATTCCTTGGTACAAAACCTGTTTTGCCCTGATTATCTTTCCAAGCGATATAGTTTTGCTCATTTGGATCCGTAGGCTCAGCTTCAGGTCGGTAGTAGGTCACCTCATAATTTTTGATAGTCTCAGGATTGCTGTGTTCTGAACCGTAAATCTCAAACCACTCGTCATCAGCAATTCCATTTCTGTTGGCATCGTAAGAGACCATGATGATCCCTGGCTCTGCCCAGTTGTTAAACGCATTTCCTTTTACTAAGAAATCTTTGCCTTCGCCGTTCACAATCGTGTGGTCAAAACCCATGGTCACATACCCACCAAAACTTCCTAAGCTGATCAGAGAATTGTTCAGTAAAGCTTTTTCGGCAGTTTTCAGGACACTGTCAGCTGAAATTCCTTCGATCCAGCGTGGGATTTCATTTACAAACTGACCCGGTGCAGGAAGGAATTCAATAACCTTGGTCAGGTTGTTCTTATAAACAGCATCGTTGATCGTGATGGCAACATCCTGGGTTCTGGTGCCAAAATCATTGATTGCTTTGAACTGAAGCGTGTAATTTCCTGGCTGTGCAAAAACAAAGGTCAAATCTTTTGTGTCAGCTATCACTTCATTACTCCAAACCCACTCGTAACGTGCTCCAGCATCAAGCTTAACAGAAGGGACGATGTCGAACCAATTCATTTTATTGAAAGCAAACCCACCCTCAGGAATATCAAGTGTGATCACTGGCGCAGATGCATCGAAATTGATACTTCTTCCATCAGCAAATACGAAAGAAAGTTGGCCGCCAATCTGTGCAAGTGCGATGATATCCGAACCTTCTTTGAAGCTTTGGTTTTTAGCCGAAAGTCCAAGATCTTCTCCGTCCACAAACCAATTGCCACTGTCACCGATGATAATGTTAGGCATGCTGGTTGAGTAATCTGCGGCTTCTTTGCCAGAGTCAGTGCCATCGACCCACCAGTTTCCATTTTCTCCGATCTCAATAAATGAAGGAGCTTCATTGACAATCAACTTTGTGCCGTCACTCAATTCCACACTATAGGAACCGTTGTTGTCCACATAGCTTTTAATGTAAAGACGCTTGTTCAGTGCATCCAATAGGCTTTCGTACTGAGCCATTTGTTCTTTCAGATTGTCTACATCTTTCCTCAAATCCTCCAAATCATCTTTGAGACAGGAAGATAAAACTACAAGAAGTAGCAAAAATGGTAATACTTTTTTCATCGATTTTACTTTTTAGTTATAACTTATTTTTGATTTGAATTATTCTTTTTTACAAAAGCGAAGTGTGCTGGAATATCTCCCGTGACTTGTTCGAAAATCAGCGAATCAGCCTGGAGATCGTAGCAGTAGAGTTTGCCGGGAGATACATAGTCTCCGGCGTCGGTGATGTAAATATTTCCTGAAAAGGGATCCACGGCGATCCCGTAGGGCGTCTTAATTTTATCAATCAATTCCTGTGAAATAAATGGCTGCTCCAGAACTTCTTTCGTCTGCGTATTGATCATCGCATAGTTGATCGTCCAGTCTCCGGTGAAGTAGCTGAATTCTGATCCGATCACGTAGGCCGTATCTCCTTTGATCGTCAGGTTGGCAGAAGCCAAATCAAATGTCTTGCTGACTTGATCTGTCTGCGTGTCGATGATGTGTAGCGTGGAAGGTGTATCGTAATAATCGCCTCTGGAACTGACGTAGATATTGCCATGACCATCGGCTTTCATGCGATGTAGATTGATGGCGACCTCGATGGATTTGACGACTTTGAAAGTGTTCAGATCGATGATCGAGACCGTACTTTCGTACTGTGGAGGACTATATCCGCCTGAATTTGCGATGTAAAGTTTGCCGTTGGAAACCGCCATTTCTTCGGGTTGTCTTCCTACTTCTACCTTCCCGATTAGCTCAAAATTCGTAGTGTCATACTTCGCGACGAATCCATTTGGCTTATCCGTACCGATGGATATTTCTCCATCATAAGCACTGACATAAGCAAACCCTCCATCAAAAGTCAAGTACCTGCAATTCTTGACTTCCAAGACCGCAAGCCTTTTTGTGGTCGAGGCATCCATCACTTCTACTTTATTTGAAGCATTGATTACCGCATACAACTTGGATCCATAGATGCCGATGTCATTTCCTACGTCGCCAAGACCTAGAGTTGCCGTCGGATTTGATGCTCCATAGATGTTTCTCGAGTAAACTCCAGATTCGTAATCGTAATAATCCAAAGAGGCTTTGTTCATATTCATATTGCCCTCATTGAGCAGATAGAATCCTGCGATATTGGAGTCTAATTGCTCTGGAAGTTTGTCCTCGTCAGGCTCTGGGATAAAATCATCCTCCCTACAACTTGAGAGGATAGCGACTGCGAGAAATAACAGGAGGATAGGGCGTGATTTTGTCATGGATTAAATGGATATGTTAAACTGTAATCGATAGTTTCTTCCCGGCATGGGGAAGTTCAGGACGACGTCGTAATACTGATTGAATAGATTGTTTGCTTCCACTCCCACAGCGTATTGATATTTGCCAAAACTCTTTTTCCAGGTCAATCCCAGGTCACTCGTGTACCAGGGCTGCACATAGTTGACAGGAATATTTGCTTTCTGACTGTAGCGCTCGCCTGTGTAGATGAAGCTTAAGTTCAGTTGCCAATCCTGGTAGCTGGCAGAGGAAGTGAGCGTGCCGCTATGCATGGGGATGTAAGGGATTTGATCTCCGTAGACGGTACTGGACTCGGTGATATCTATCGCTTGCTGGTAAGTGTAGCCCATGCCTAGCTCGACAAGTGTATGGGAGAATTTTCTGGAAGTTTTAAGATTCGCTTCCAATCCTTTGACTTCTACTTCACCCAGATTCATCATCGTCCAGCGGAAAAGGTTGGCAGAAGGCATGGCAATAATCTTGTCCTTGACGCGATTGTAATACGCATCTGCCTGAAGGGAAAATGTGTCAAAAACTTTGTTCGGTTTCAGTTGCCAAGTAGCTCCTAGATTGTATTGTGTGGTGAATTCAGGTCGCAAAAAAGTATTTCCCACAAAGGTGTAATACAGGTCATTGAACGTCGGCATCCGGAAAGACTCCTTGTAAAACGCCCTTATTCGGAAGTTTTCCTTGGAGGAAAAAGGCTGATAGGAAGCCGATAGCACTGGATTGAAAACGTGTTGATCGTCTCCCTTTTGATAGTATTTTACTTTTTCATTGACGTAAGCCCCCAGAAGATTCGCCTGAATCTCAAGTCTTTCTCGATGGATGGCACTGGAAAGGGCGAGGTAGTACGATGATCGGGTGGGATAGGGGAAGCGGTATAAATTGGCGTCCAGTGTATTGAAGGAATAATCCGCCGCTAGCGATACGTCCCACCAGTTAGTAATCGAATACTGATTGACGAGCGAAGTATAGAATTCACTTTGATAGTATCTATTATCCAGTGCTCCTTCGATGGTCTGATAGTCAGGGTCAATGTAGCGGTTGTAATCTTTGCTGTATTTCACATTAACCATCAATTCATGGTTTTCAAAAAGTGATTTTTGAAGCATTCCCTGCACAAAAAAGTTCTTGTCCCAAAGTCGTTGGTAGTGAGAGAAAATGTTGGCCACAATCGCTCCGGGAAGTCCCCGTTCCGAATCGTAGAAATAGGTTTTTAGCGAAGCTTTTCCCCCGGATTTGAACTGCTGATGAAGCGTGAGCTCCGCACGGAATGACTCGATGTCACCATTTTGTCGCGTGGCAGTCGTGTCGTAGCCATTTTCCTTTTGGTATCGGTATTTATACTTTCCGCTTGCAGTAATGTATTCTGTGTTGAAAGCCAGGGAAAGTCTTTCGTTTAACTTTCGCTCATAGAGCATGGAAGGATTGATCAGTCCAAAGGATCCTGTTTTGAAAGATAGTTTTGCATGATGATTTTCGTCTTCTTCAAATTTGGGAGTTTTGCTCTGCATGAAGAGTGTGTTCGAGGCAAAGAAACCTCTGGCTGGCTGGAATATGCTTGATTTTTGTCCGTTGAAAAGCTCAATGGCTTCGATGTTGTCCAAGGAGAATTTGCCTAGATCGACTTGGCCATTTTGTGCATTTCCGATCACGATCCCGTCATAAAATACACTTGTGTGTGCGCTTCCCATACTGCGGACGTTGATCGTTTTCAGGCCGCCTATTCCTCCGTAATCTTTCAGCTGTACGCCCGAAAAATAACGGATGGCATCAGCTACTGAGAAGCTGTTCAGTTTTTTCAGGTCTTTTCCCCGCAGCGTCTGCACGGGCATAGGGGAAATTAAAGGCGATTGGAATCTGCTGGATTTTACGGTAACTCCGTCTATGGTGTAGACTTTACCCGTATCTAGTGGATGAAGAGGCTGATGTACAGTCCTTTCCTGCGCTCGGCAAATACCGGCAAGCATGAAAAATGAAAATAACACACCAATCAACTTCCGATTAGGAAGACGTGTACAAACGATCATCAAAACTATTTGTCTAAAGGCAAATAGCTCTCAACGAAACCAACTGAAAATCAAATGTTGCACTGAAATGCGAATTTGTTTTCAAGCTTCAATCCCCGAAAGCTTTGAACTATACTAATCGTATTGGCAAGTATTCTGACTTACTCACTATTTTCCGACCTTCCCCCCTGATTATACAGAGAGTGGTCATTAAAATCTGGAAATAGCTTAACCCAACTTGCAGTTTTTAAAAGTTAAGCCACTGTAATTCAGTCTATTAATTAATTAATTTTACGTTTCGGGGCAAACAATATTTTTCCTTTGGAACGCTTCATTTTTATAATTTAGCGCTTTG
>Ga0307486_1000623_pt1 | contig 31051 bp, 33 predicted proteins | sample CBIW02metaG_FD_203663 | JGI IMG/M metagenome (GOLD analysis project Ga0307486, IMG submission 203663) | Sea-ice brine microbial communities from Beaufort Sea near Barrow, Alaska, United States - CBIW 0.2 | ecosystem: Environmental > Aquatic > Marine > Coastal | place: USA: Alaska | collected... | reverse complement strand
TGAAAGATGGTACGAAATAGAACCAGAATTATTTAAAATAACACCTGAGGAATTTAAAATTAAAATTCTAAGTTTACAATCTAGTTTTAATCAACTTCCATTAACAACCTTGTGAAACTTGACAGTTTCGATAAAGTAAACATAGTACGAATTATATAATATAAAAATAAAAATTTACTTATTTTTGCTGTATGCAATACAGTAACATCAAAAACTCAGATAAACTAGCTGCCGCCATTGAGCAGTATTTAGACAGCAGCGAAGAAGCTAAGCTGCACAAGAAGCTTTATACAGTGCTTTTAGTAGCAAGACACCCAGATAATAATTGTTCTGAGGTGGCACGACAATTAGGGTACAGCCCACATACCGTAACTCGATGGGTGCGTGCGGTGTGTAACGACCAAGGCTTTGCCTTGAAGGAATTACAGACCAAAAAGAAGCCTGGAAGGAAAAAACGATTAACATCAACTCAATTAAGTATAATATATAACGTTTTGGAGAATCCTTCTGAAGAGTCTAAGAACAAAACCTGGACCGGAAAAGCTTTGTCTGAGTATATTTATAAAGAGTTCAATGTAGAATTGCAAGTACGCCAGTGCCAGAAAATAATTAGATCAAAGAAATCAAAACAATAGCACCTGTGTAGTAACCCATGGGTTAAGCAGGTATATACTTCATTATTAAAAACTTATAGGTTTCCGGTCAAACACTAACTATAATTTCAGCGCCTTTCGACGTTTTTTTGGTGGTTAACCAAACTGTAGGAATGTATTGAATTTCCTCCTTTTCAAATTTCAGATTCTAAGCAACCACCTCCATCTTACGTTGATTTACTGCGTAAAAGGCATTATTCAAAAGATTCAAAATCACTTTACCAATATCTTGGGATACTAATTCCAGCTTCCCAATTGATTGATCCAAATCAGTTTCCATGGTGGCATTAAACGATTTGTCTTTGGCTCGCAACCCATGGTAAGAAAGTCTAAGAAACTCATCTGCCAACTCATTGATATCAGTCATTTCTTTGATTCCCGTACTTGTACGACTATTCTGCAGCTTGCCCTTGACGATGGCATCCGCGCGTTTCCCGTGATGATGAATTTTAGTGGAATTGGCCAGTATGTCTTTTATGATCGCTTTGGCTTTCTCTATCTCATCCTTCTCCAATTCAACCGAAAGTTCCTCAAGGAGCTCTCTGTTTAGTTCCGCAAAATTAGTTACAAAATTCAATGGATTCTGGATCTCATGGGCAATTCCTGCTGTAAGCTCTCCCAAAGAGGCCATCTTCTCAGATTGAATCAATTGAGACTGAGTGGCTTTTAACTCATTCAATGTAACTATCAACTCTTCTTTTTGAGCAGTCAGTTCAGCAGTACGCTCAGCCACCTGAATTTCCAATACATCTTTAAGACGTTGTGAGTTTTTGAAAGCAACTTCCTTCTGAATAGCGACAATTTTTTCCTTTTCGGTATGAATTCGTTACTTTCTGGTGATCAAAATTTGAGCAATCAGCCAGATCCAAGCAAAAACTCCGGCAGTGTCAAATAACTCATTCCAATCATCGTAAAATGATTCACTCACCGTCTTGACTAAAAGTGCGGCAAGGTGAACGACCAACAGCGGAAAAACTGCATAAACAAAAGGTTTGAGTGGTAAAAATTCCCTACGTGTATATGCTCATACACCAACCCAAAATTGAGAAGCAAGGCAAGCCATTGAGCGAATGTTTCCACACTCGATATGACAATACCTACTATCAGCAGTGCGATGGAAAACAGCAATCGGTTAAAAAATAAATCCTTCTTTTCAGGATACAGTGTTTTAGTCTGCAAATGAGTTTGAAGGTATCTAAAGGTTATAATTAGCAGCAGAAAATCTAACGTCATAGATATTTTAAAAATTTTAGAGCTCACTTTCAACCCAAGTTCGGATAACATTCACTGCTGAAAGACCTTAAATTTATCCAAAATTAAATTTCAACAAAGAAAATTGATACCCACCTGTTGTGGTTGATATTAATTAGACAATAAACTTACCTATCAATATCCAACGGCAGCTCCATCCTCACTGGCACTGTCAGCTGCACCAACATAAACTCCCAATTCTGCATCATAGGTAATTCCCATCAACACGCCCAGATTAGTAGTAGCTCTTAATATATGGCCCATTTTTTCCAATGCTTTTCGAGTATCTGGTGACATCAAATTCCGCTCATAAAGAATCTGATTAGGTAGCCATTGGTGATGAATTTTCATTGCTTCGATCGCTCTATCTATTCTCATATCATAGGCTAATACATTCAAAACGGTCTGAAATACCGTGTTTATAATCGTTCTTCCCCCTGGACTTCCGATGATCAAATATGGCTTGCCATCTTTGGCAACAATGGTTGGGGTCATACTGGAAAGCATCCTTTTCTCAGGTGCCACCAAGTTGGGGTCCGAACCTATCAATCCCGAATTAGTAGTCACTCCCGGTATAGGATTGAAATCTCCCATTTCATTGTTGAAAATAAATCCCAGTTTATCAGAGCCCATTCCTGAGCCATAGGAATTTTCGAGGGTATAAGTCATCGAAATTGAATTCCCGTCCTTATCCACCACAGAAAAATGAGTGGTATTGTTGCCTCCATACGGATGACCAAATTTGGAAGAATCACTTGCAGAAGCATGCAGAAGGTCTAAATTCTCAAATCTTTTTTTAGCAAAATCTTTGGATAGCAATCTATCCAGGGGCATATCCAAGTTAAAATCGGGATCACCCAGATATTCCGCACGGTCAGCAAAACCTCTTTTCATAGCCTCAGCTACCAAATGAACATAGGAGGTAGAGTTGAACTCCACAGTATCTATGCCAGCTTGCTCCAATAAGTTCATCATTTCTATCAGTGCCACACCTCCTGAGCTTGGCGGAGGCATGGAATAAATTTCATAGCCTTTGTAAGTTCCTTTCAAAGGCTCTCGCTCTACCGCTTCGTACTTTATGAGATCTTCCTTGGTAATTATCCCACCATTAGCCTTCATATATCGCTCAATCTCCTCAGCGACTTCACCTTTATAAAAACCATCTCTCCCGTGATCTCTAATAGCTATAAGAGTATTTGCAAGTGCAGGTTGTTTCCAAGTCTGGCCAGGGGCTACTACCTCACCATTTTCTCCCAAAAAGTAGTTCAGCATAATATCATGAGAGTCATCCTTTTTTGTATGATAAAGCGCTGCTTCATATAAGCCAAAAGTCATCGTAAAGCCATTCTTGGCAAGTTCGACAGAAGGCTGAACTAAATCCTTCCAAGGTAATTTCCCGTATTTTTCGTGGGCTAGAAACAAACCCGCCACGGTTCCGGGAACCCCAACCGAAAGCAATCCCTCGTGATTAGAGTTATTCTTAATTTTTCCGTCAGCCCCCAAAAACATGGTTGGACTCGCAGCAAGCGGAGCTTTTTCTCTAAAGTCAAAGGTGGTCACTTCAGAATTTTCTTTCATGAAAACCATGAATCCTCCACCTCCGATATTCCCCGCTTCAGGGTGAGTCACCTCCAATGCAAATGCTGTAGCAATCGCCGCATCAATAGCGTTTCCTCCTTTTTTCAGGATATCTACCCCCACTTGAGACGCAACAACATTGTCAGAAACGACCATTCCATTTTTACCATAAGTCTGAGAGAAAACCGGAAATTGACTTCCAAGAATTAAAAGTGTAAGTGCAAATCCAATTCGACTGAGGTGAGAAACTTTCATGTTAAAATTATTTGAATACAAGTTATTAGACTTTTGGCTATTCACCATAGCAAATTTGATATGCGGGGTACCTCTCGAAAAAAACTACGTCTAAAAGTATACTCGCTGCTTTTAGGTTGTTAACTCAAAATACCCTCTTCAATCCATTGAAAGAGAAAAAAATTGGTAGGAGAAAACAGGATTCTGCTTCCCGCCAAATTAAATTTCGTAATCACCTCAGCATACATCGAAAAGCTCGGCAGAACTGCTCTGTAGCTGAAAAAATGATGCTTAATGAGAAAATACAAAGAAAACGTGCCGAAGCTCCATTTCTTCCCTATTCCTGAGTATCGAGAACTCCAATGGCAGAGCTTGCGGATGACAAGTGAAAACAAATCTCTTGGCTGGAAATCGGATAATCTTAAAACCTGGCAGCCTACTTTAACTATTAAATGTCAGGTAATAGAATTATTCTTATCAACTCACCTTTCTACCTATTTTCTTGCAAAATCATCTGCAACACCTTCTCTCTAGGAAGAGCCTCCACTATATTTCCATCACGACCTTCCATGGTCTCTGCAGCAAATAAGGAATTTATAATTGCTTCCTCCGTAGCTTCGATAACCGCCAAAAATAAGGGGGTCATATCATCATTTCGTAATTGATCAGCATTTTCTAAGGTTTGGCTTTTTGAAGAATATGCGATCCTCAGCTCTTCGCAAGTACTAAAAGCAATCACATAATCACCAGATCCATTTGAAGCTATACCACCGGTTTTTGCTAATCCCATGATTGCCCGCTTGGCTATTCTCTCCAGATTTCTATCTAACACTGGGGCATCCGTAGCGACCACGATCATGCAGCTGCCATCTGATTTTTCCAATGCATCTTTGAAAGGATATTTACCCAATTTCTCACCTACAGGCACGCCCGCTATTTGAAGATTTCCTCCGAAATTTGTCTGCACCAATACCCCCACCGTGTAGCCACCAAGACTTTCTGGGAGCTTTCTGGAAGACGTTCCTATTCCTCCTTTCCAACCAAAGCATACCGTTCCGGTTCCTGATCCAACATTTCCTTCTGCCACCGTCCCGGATTTGGCAGAGCTTATAGTCTGAATTACCTCTTGGGCAGAAATATGCATTCCCCGAATATCATTCAGGTAGCTGTCGTTAGTCTCACCGACCACTGCATTAACCGAACCGATATCTTCATTTCCCTTTTGATCTAACGAATAGCGAACAGCGCCTTCTATTCCAGCAGCTACACTCAAGGTATTAGTAAGTAGGATTGGTGTTTCTATACTTCCCAATTCCTGCACCTGCGTAACTCCTGCAAGCTTGCCAAATCCATTTCCAACATAGATAGCTCCAGGCACTTTATCTTGGAAAATATTACCTCCATGTGGCAAAATCGCGGTAACCCCTGTACGGATATTATCTCCTTGTATTTTGGTAAGATGAGCCACTTTGACTCCTTTCACATCCGTGATGGCATTTAATACTCCCGCGGGCAATAACCCAAAATGAACGCCGAGATCACGAGGTCTATCTTGTGAGAATGAATGGTGGTAGAAACAAGCGGTGAGTATAAATACTAGAGCGAAGACTTTCATGAAAACTATAATTGAGTTGTTCAAGATATAACTTTGCTTGCAAAAAAGAATCCCCGCTCCTAGATTGCCTTAAACTTCAACTAAATTGACGATCCTAATTATTTTCTCTTAGTACCATGCTGAAAAAAGAAAGATACGCTGCGGTAATAAAACATTTTCAAGAGCACATGCCGGTGGCTGAGACTGAGCTTCAGTTTGATAATACCTTTCAGCTGTTAGTTGCTGTCGTACTTTCTGCACAATGTACAGATAAGCGCATCAACATTATTACACCTGCACTTTTCGAGCATTTCCCAACTCCCGATTTTTTGGCTGCATCCAGTTTTGACGAACTTTACCCTTATATCAAATCTGTCTCCTACCCAAACAACAAGACTAAACACCTGCTCGGCCTCGGCAAAATGCTGATGGAAGACTTTGGGGGAGAGGTACCCTCTACTGTTCCAGAATTGATCAAACTCCCGGGTGTGGGACGAAAAACTGCCAATGTGATCACCTCAGTAGTTTGGAATCAGCCAAATATGGCCGTAGATACACACGTCTTCCGCGTTTCAAAAAGGTTGGGACTGGTATTTCAGTCTGCTAAAACTCCTTTAGAAGTCGAGAAGCAGCTCATTAGACACATCCCAAAAGAGCATATCCATATCGCACATCATTGGCTGATTCTGCATGGAAGATACGTTTGTGTAGCAAGAAGGCCAAAATGTGAGATCTGCTCATTGACTCACCTATGTAGGTATTTTGAAAAGAATGTGGCTAAAATTGATACCGTAGAGGAACCTAAATAATGTGTGGAATCCATCTCAGGTGGGGTAAAGAGGCCAATGAATCTGCAATCAACCAAATGTCGAAGTCAAGCGCTCATCGTGGGCCCGATCAACAGGCTACAATCAGTCCCTGGCCTGAACTCTGGTTGGCAGTAAACCGACTGAAAGTCATCTATTCCGGACCAGAAGCCGATCAACCACTTTGGGCACCCGACGGAAAATCCCTATTAATCTGGAATGGAGAGATCTATAACTTTAGAGAACTTCGAATCCAATTGGCGCAAATGGGAACCGTCTTTAACAGTCAGTCAGATACTGAAGTACTGCTACAGAGTTTACAGCTATATGGTGAAAAGTGTCTGAAAAATTAGAAGGGACTTTTGCTTTGATCTATGTGGATATAATACAAAAATCCATTTTAGAAGCTAGAGATAGAAATGGGGAAAAGCCACTCTACTATGCCCATGACAAAAAAAAATTATATATTTCTTCTGAAGTACGAGCTATTAATGGGTTATTTACAACACCAAGTAACTTTAGTGAAATCCAACACTATTTCTAGTTGAGAATTCATCGCCAGATTATACATAAAGGTTCAGTTTCCTAAAACGTATAAAAGCATTTTTATCCAATGTAAGCCAATCTAAAAGACTCATAAAAAAGCTAACAAGAGAGGACTTATTTTATATCACCTCCACACCTCTCACTACTGGACTGTTCGGGCTTTGGGCGAAGAAAAAATTAGGAATCCCATATATTTTTGAGGTGAGAAACCTGTGACCGAACGCACCCATTGAGGTTGGAATTATTCGAAATCGGATTGTGAAAGGGTTTCTTATCGCCTTGGAGAAAAAGATGTATAGAAACGCACTTAGTATTGTTGCCCTGTCTGCTGGCAATGCCAGACCTATAAGAGGTATTGCTCCAGAACGGACAGTCCACCTCATTCCAAATTTTTTTGACTTGGATGTATTTTATCCAAAAGAAAAAGATGAACAAAAAGTACTTGACTACGGTCTACAAAAGCCGTTTACGATTGCCTACACTGGTGCATTAGAAAGGGTAAATGCAGTAGATGAGCTGGTACTTTTAACAGATCTTGCTCAGCATAGAAAAAAATTGGCAGTTTGTCTTCATGGGAGAAGGCAGTCACGAGCAAACTTGAAAGGATCTGGTTAAAATAGAAAAATATATTTTTCATACCTTTTGAGTCAAAAGAAAAAGTAAATGAAGTTTTAGCCTTTGCCGATTTAGCTTGGATCTCATTTGAGCCTTTTCCGATGTTAAAGACAACTAACCCCAACAAATTTTTTGACGCCATCGCTGCTGGAAAAGCGGTAATAGTCAATCATAAAGGATGAGTATATGAATTGATGAAACTCACCAAATGGGTCTTGCATACCTTCCGGGGAAAATAAAAATAGCTTTTTCTAAAATTGAAGAATTAGAAAAAGATCCAGAAAAATTAAGTCAAATGGATAAAAATTCACGATTAATCGCTGAGAAATTTTTTACTAAGGAACAGGCTATTCAGAAGTTGACACAGGTAATCCAGCCTCACAATGGAGATGATCCCTCGGGACATGATATGTTGATTTTAACAGCCTAAATCGAATAGATGAAATAAAACTCCTGAAGTAAACTCAGCTTTCTACAGCTCTATTTTGATAAATAAGTCGAATACCCGACTACTTTATATAAAAAAATATTTTAGTAAATTAAAGTCATAAAAAACCTTTTTATGTATATTATAAAAGGTTTTTGGGATTTCGAAGCCTACATTTTGCTTTTTCGAATGAAAAATAATAAAATTTTTAAAACTTAATGAATTCTCTTTGGTTCCCCAATTACAACTCCATTTTAACCAAAACCAACTAAAATGAAAAATTTGAGAATTAACAAGTCTAGGCTGCTGCCAATTGCATTGGGCCTAGCACTTGTAGTAGGGTTCACTTCATGTAATAATGACGATGATCCAGTGAAAACAAAGACTAACTCGGTGGCTAAAGTAATCGAGGATGATGCAACCTTTAAAACATTATCTACTGCAATAAAAGCTGCAGATTTATATAATGCATTAAGTGGAGCTGGACCTTTCACTGTATTCGCACCAACTAATGATGCATTTGGTGAATATCTTGTTGATAATAAATTGACTGCAGATGCACTGATAGGAAGCGCTGACTTATCTAATACTCTTAAATATCACGTAGTTTCAGGAAAAATCCTATCCGGTGATGTAAAAGCTGGTCCAGTAGCATCACTTACTGGTGACAAGTTTTATATCAGCATCGATCCAAATGGTAAAGTTTGGATAAATGGAAATGCAATGTTGACCGCAGTTGATAAAATGGCTGACAACGGAGTGATTCACACTTTGGATTATGTAATCACCAAACCTACTAAGACTATAGCTGAAATAGCAATTGATGCCTCAAAAGGTTCTAAACCTGAGTTCACACAATTGGTAGCTGCTCTTAGCAGAGCAGGTTTAGTAGAAGCTGTTAGCGGTGGAAAGGATGATAACTTAACGGTTTTCGCTCCAACTGACGCTGCTTTTCAAGCTCTTTATGGTGCTTTAGGAGTTTCTAATGTGAATGAAATTCCATTGGATGTGTTAAAAAATGTGCTTCTATATCACGTTGTTCCCGTGAGAGCATTTTCTCAAGATCTTAGAAACGGTGCAATGCTTCCAACTTTGTTAGAAGGAAAGCAACTTACTGTTGATCTTCCAAATTTGAAAATAAATGACAGCAAACTGGTAGCCTCTATGCTCAATCTTCATGCAGTAAACGGTGTTGTGCATGTGATTGATAACGTGATGTTACCTAAATAATAGTTAGAATTAAGAGTGGGTTAATTGTATAAAGCGGGCTTCCTTAGAAGTTCGCTTTTTTTTGATTTATATCCAGAAAATTTTCAACATCAGTAAAAATTAAGGCAAGCATTTGAGGATTAAGAGAATTTTTGAGATACTTAGATTATTGATTTTGCCAGCGATGGTGCATGTCATTTGACCTAGAAAATTACTCAGTAGGCTTACGAGGTCTATATCCTGACTCTTTAAAAATTTTCTGTGCATCAGGTTCTGACATCAACTCTGCCAGACCTACCTCTTTATTAAGTGCATAGTCATCCACTATATTCCATCCCAGCCATCTTCCCAATCTTCCTGGAGCATTTGTACTGATTGCATCAGTAAAGGGAGCCTCCCCAATGTATTTGCGGATTTCGAACGGATTGGTTTCATAGAGCAATTCATTTTCTACAAAATGAGACCAGATTAACTCCTCATTGGCGAAACTCTCTGCAATGGCTTCAGGAGTGTAGCCGATTATATATTGGTCAGAGGTACATCGAAGTATGGCTTTGGTAAAATGATAAGATTTACCATAATAAATCATCTCAGCCAGCAAAGTTTTGTCGCCAGGATTTGTTTCATTGAATCGAGCTGAAATAGCCATTACAATCATTGGAACGATATAATCTCTGTCGTAACGCTCTGCCATATATCTTGGCAGTTCAGGCTGAAAAGAATGAGTTGGAGGTAAAAAATAATCTAATCCTATTACGATTAAATCATCAGAGACAATCAAATCAGAGTTAAATCCTGAGACAAAGGTGTAAACTTTGGGTACCTGGAATTCCGGGAAATGATATTTAATAGCTTTAAAAGCATTTTCCAGGTCTTTTTCCACTTTAGTAAAATCATCGAACACTACTTCCACCGAATCATAAAGCACTTGCATGGAAGAATCTTGATGAATAGCCAACAACTCTGCAACAAGGCTATCCTGAGTGACATACTTATCTGCTTGAAGGTACTCCTTTGCAAATTCCGGATGTTTTTCCAACAGGAATTTGAATTGGTCTTGGGTTGTTGCTTCGAAAAAATCTTGTTCCAGACGGGTTACTTCCAACGTTAGATCTTGTTCTGAAATCTCTGAAGAAAGCTCGCAAATTTCTTCTTTTTTGTCACAGGAGAAATTGATAAGTATTAGAAAAAAGAATACAGGTCGAATTCGGGAAAATAGCATGAATTAGAATTTTTTCAAAAATAGGGATAGGATTGGTAACAAAAGAATGTTTACATGAATCTCCTATTTCTATCGGCAAAAGAAGATTGAAAATAATAATGAAAATTTCAATATAAATTCATCACTAGGCGTTCCGAAGCAACGCTTTTAGAAAATTGATTTTATGTTTCTACCAACCAGATATCCCGAAGGGAAAGGGAATGAGGTTTCCCCTCGAACTATAAAGTGGAAACCACTTCTATTTATGTTAAAAAATTCGTTTAAAACCATTCCCTCTATATCACTTTTTCCTTCTGTAGGAAGGTTTAGTTGGTAGCCAAAAATAGCCAGCAGCTTCACGGATCGTTCCGTAGGAACGTATGGTGAAAAATCACAATCTCCAACACAAAATTCACGATTTAATGGCCTCTAACCGCCCTTGCGATCACCTCATATACTTCTGTTGGTTTCATAGAAGTCGAATGTACCAAACTTTCATCCGCTACCAACAAAGGCTTATCCAAATTATCTGAACTCAATCTTCCATGGGCTCCTTTTACTAACGTTGCGTCTAAAGGAATTACGTCCATCAGGTAACGGAAGCCAAGCTTTTTCTTCAATACTTTTGAGCCAACGGTCAACAAGGGAATTCTAATCTTTGGATTCAAAAACAACTCCACTGGATCGTATCCTGGCTTTTTGTGTATATCCACACACCTTGCATAGTCAGGAGCCTTTGCGTCGTCCAACCAAAAATAATAGGTGAACCAAGAATCTTTATCCGCCATCACTACCAAATCTCCCGCACGATCATGATTTATATGATGTTCATTTTTACCATTTTCATCCAAAACTAACTCTATTCCGGGGGTAGATTCTAACAGTTTTTTTACCTCTGCAAGGATGTTCAAATCATTAACATGCACATGAGCTACCTGATGATCTGCCACCGCGAAGACCTTAGAAGTTCCTGCATCAAGTGTTTCCAAGCCTTGCTCCTCTTTCACCTGAATCCAGCCCTCTTTACGAAATAAACGATTTAAATGAACAGGCTTACTCACCGAGGTGATTCCATATTCTGACAACAAAATCACCTGAACGTTCTGCTTTTCAAAATAGGTAATCAGATCTTTAGCCAACTCATCAACCTCTTTCAAATGCTCTGCGATGTGCTTAAAGTCAATTCCATACTTCTGCAGAGAATAATCCAAATGTGGAATATAGATAAGATTCAAGGTAGGATTATACCACTCATCTACCTTCTTTGATGCCTCGGCAATCCATTTGCTGGACTCAATAGTAGCTTTGGGCCCCCAATACGAAAAGAGGGGGAACTGACCCAGCTCTATTTGTAGCCGATCTCGTAACTCCATAGGTTCGGAATGGCAGTCTGGAAGTTTTCTCCCATCAGCGAGATAAAGTGGCCTAGGAGTCACGGCGTAATCCGCAGATGAATACATATTGTACCACCAAAACATATTTGCTATTGTAAACGTGGGATCTTCCCTTTTCAGCACTTCCCAGATTTTTTCGGATTGTACAAGCTTGTTAGATTGCCGCCAAAATTTGATTTCACATTCGTCTTTGAAATACCAACCATTTCCCACAATACCATTTTCATTGGGCATTTTACCTGTCAGATATACTGACTGAGCAGCGCAAGTCACGGCTGGCAAAACTGGTTCAACAACTGCCTTTTTCTTCTTTTCAATCCAATTTTTCAAGAAGGGCGTATGTTCTCCGATTACTCTTGGAGATAATGCTACGATGTCTAAAACAACTGTTTTCTTCATTTCACTTCAAATTATCGATAACCCAAGCCAGTTCTCTAGAAATAGATTCGCCAAGATTTAACCGTGAAGCCTCGGGAAGAACTTCCCAGGTGTAGGTTTCAACCTCCAGGTGTTTGGAAATAGATGGGTTTTTTAAAATTTCTTTAAGTACAATCAAAATTTGGTCTTGAGTGGAGGCTATTTCACCATATGTGTCCAAAAAAACCGGGACGTGAAAGTGAATTCGCCACTCTTCATTCTCAATTTTATCAAGATTCGCCAAAGCATCCGGCAGATCAGAATAGGAATACATACTTCCATTTTCATTTTTAGCAACTACCTGATGCAAGTAGGTAGATTCAGCAAAAGGTAAAAGTTTTTCCTTTATCGCATCTTTTGAATTATTTTTCACGATCGTCTTCAGGGCCGCAGAGATTTGGATCTTCCCAATTTTCAAACCAGCCTTTTCAAACTTGGCGAATGTATCTGCAGGTCCTTCATACACAATCGCAAAATGGCAAACATCATAGCAAACCTGAATATGATTTTTGATTGCTAATTCTGCATCCTGCTGCGTAATTCCAAGATGCTCTGCCAAAATGGGTTTCCCTTTAGGCAATAGCCACTCAGTAAATAGCCAGATCATTTCATCAGAATTCTCCAGAATGCCATCGGGCTCAGGTTCGATGTCCAAATGCAGATTTTTACCTGTTTGCTTTCTAATTTTTACCAAGTCGATCACCACATCCATAAGGTGATTCGTAGCTATTTCCATCGCCCGATCGAGTTCTATAGCTGACTTGAACCAGTGGCGATAAGAAATTGGAGAGGTACTTATTCCACCTTCTAGTCCTTCGGGTAGGAGTTGGGCCAAGATTCTAAAAGCTCGAATGGTATAATCTCTCCGATCAAGGGTAGTCCAATCTGGCGCATGCACATTTTCTTTAACTATAGTTCTGTGAAAATCCCCAAATGGAAAACAATTCATCGTAAATACATAGGCATTCTCCTGCTTTAACCAAGATTGAAATTCAGCCAATTTATCCGGATTGTTCAAGATCAAACTTGCTTCATTAGATAATCTCAAACCAATTCCAAAAGATTTATCCACCTCCAACTGATGCTTCACCTCTGGAATGTACTTCCTTAAATTATCGAAAGTAGCCTCCCAACTCTCTCCTGGATGAATATTGCTACAGTAACTGAGATGAAAATCCTGAACGTGCATTCTTATTTAATTTCTATGATACTAGTGAGAAGAAGCGTTACTCAATTCATGGAGATGCTGAAGTTTGTCCACCGCCACTTTTATAAGCTGATAATCCATTTCATGAACCTCCATGCCATTTCCAAGAGCCTTTAAAAGCGTGATATTCAATTGGCCTCCCAAGTGCTCCTGAAATTCCTCAAGTCCTTTGAGTAGCTTTTCACCAGCTAGCTCTGGGGCAAAAAGGTCAAATCCAAGCTTTTCAAAAACTTTGACAATTCTAGTTAAATCGTCTTCAGAAATCCACTTTTTCAAAGCTGAATAGGTGGAATCTAAAACAATTCCTATTGCTACGGCCTCTCCATGTCGTAAACGAAAATCAGTCAAATTCTCAAGTTTGTGGGCCGCCCAATGTCCAAAATCTAAAGGCCTGGAAGATCCAAATTCAAATGGATCTCTTCCCGAAATATGGTCCAGATGCATTTGAGCACATCGAATAATCAGTTCTTGCATGGGCTTCATCTGCCGCTGGGCAAGAGCCTGTGCATTCTCTTCTATCCAAGTAAAAAAGCTTAAATCTTTGATCAGGGCTACCTTGACTGCTTCAGAAATTCCAGAGCGCCAATCCCTGTCGTCTAGTGTCGTCAAAAAGTTAAAATCATTCAGAACCGCATAAGGAGGCGAAAATGTGCCTAGGTAATTTTTTTTACCAAAGAGATTGACTGAGTTTTTTACCCCAACAGCAGAATCATTTTGTGATAATACTGTAGTTGGAATTCTAATTAATCGAATACCCCGATGAGAAATAGCAGCTGCAAATCCTACCATATCGATCACAGCACCACCGCCGATCACTGCGATATAGGAATGTCTATCCACACCATAGATATTAGTGGCTTCTACTATTTCCTGGTAGATGGACTCATTATTCTTTGAAACTTCTCCTCCCGGAACGATGATAATCTCTGGACATAACTCATATTCTTGGTCATAAAAACTACTATATGACTTGATTTGGTCGACTAGATCTGGATGAGCCACATTCACTCCCTCATCGACCACAAAAAGGATTTTAGACTTTCTTTCAGTAGAGAGTAAATCAACCAATTGCCTATTTTTCACAGAGAAAATGTTTTCTGAAAAACAAACTGGATAACTATAAGGAACTGAGAAGTTTTGAGTGATAATCGTATTCATAATGAATAATCTTAATACAGTATACTTTTATAGGTTAAAGACGATGTAATAGTAATTCTCACAACAGTACCAGCAAGTTTTTAGTTTTTTCTCTCTTAGGTAACTGCAAATTTCCTTGCCAACCATAAGGAAATTGGTAGCAAGGCTAAAACAATTAATCCAATCATCCATCCTGCAAATGCCGCGGCAATAGAAGAATTGACAATTATTAATGAAATAACGGCAGCTTTTACCGACTTAGCAATCAATTTTGGTTCCTGTGTCCGTATTGCCTTTATCAATGGCGGAAATATCATATAGCATAACAAGAGTAAAAAAGGAATCACCTCAAAAAAACCATTACCATTGATAATGGGAATGCTGCAGATAGCAAGTATTACAATAACGTACATTCCCAAACCACCATATAAAGCCTTTTTATTTTTACCATGTACTTCACCTCGACTGATCATGGTAATTGCGGCTACAAAAACCAGCGGCAGCAAACCTATCTGCCATTGCGTGGATAGCATTATTGGAACTACGCTGACTCCTAAAAGAAGATTTCCTGTGCGACAAAGCCCCATATTTATAGGCCCTAATGTCTTTTGATGCTTGCCCCAATAATCATAGAGTACTGCTAAAACCGCTACAGTAAGTGCAATTACTCCAGAAATTAGGCTTACCTGAACAGCTGCAAGAACTCCTATTAATAATAAAATTAGGGACATCCAAATAGCTGAACTCTTAGATACTTTTCCACTGGGGATTGGTCGCTCAGGCCGCTCTACCGAATCTAACTTAGCATCGAAAACATCATTGAACGCTACTCCACCAGCATACAAACCAATTGTGCTCAATGAAAGCCAACCTAAATTCAAGAGATAAACATTATTCCAGGAAAATACATCTGAACTTATACTTGTCCAGGCGCCAGCTACAGCGAAACCAGCAAAAATATCTGCTATAGCTGTTACAACATTAGCAGGCCGAGTGAGCTGTAAATAAGCAAAAATGCTTGCAGAACTCATACGATCAATTTTCCACGAAGTCAGCAGATCCTTCTACTCTAGGAGTCTGACCGCCACGAAGCACAGAATTTCCCCCCAGCTTTTTGGTCTGATCGAGTGGGGATGCCTTCAACCAATCATCTTCATGCATTTGACCACTTTTACCAAAAACAGTTAAAGCATTTTGATAGGTGGTCAATCGAATATGCTCCTCAGAAATTCCAGATTTACGCATCAAATCGGCAGTTTTAGGCACTGCCAGCGGATCAGAAATACCCCAATCGGCTGCGGAATTAACAATAATACGATCAGCACCATACTGTTTTACGATTTCTACCATTCGTGAAGATCCCATTTTTGTATGTGGATAAATGGTAAATCCTGCAAAATAACCACGGTCCAATACTTCTTTTACTGTTTCTTCATTATTATGATCTACGATAACAGTGCTAGGATCCAATCCATGCTCCTCCGACACCTCCATGCTTCGGATAGTTCCTTTTCTTTTATCTCTATGCGGCGTGTGGATAAGTACCGGAAGATCCACTTCTTTTGCTAACTCAAGCTGTAGTCTGAAAAAACTATCTTCTGCCTCAGTCTGATCATCGTAACCAATCTCACCAATTGCCACTACACCTTCTTTTCCCACATATAACGGCAATAATTCCATCACTTGTTCTGCCAAATGCACATTGTTGGCTTCTTTGGAATTTAAACCCATCGTACAGTAATGCACAATACCAAACTGGCTTGCACGAAATCGCTCCCAACCAACTAGCGTGCTGAAATAATCCTTGAAACTTCCTACTTCTGTTCTTGGCTGACCCAGCCAAAAAGCAGGTTCTATGACTGCCACTATTCCTGCTTTCTGCATGGCTTCATAGTCGTCAGTTGTTCTGGATACCAGGTGGATATGTGGATCAATATACATGTAGATTAATTTTATAGGATTGAATTTGATTTGATATCATGATTCTCAAGTGTTAGTCTATAATCGATGCAGCTGAAAATCGACACCGACAGAATTCCAGGAAATATTCCCTTTTTCCATGCAAGTCAGTAGATCATGGTAATTTTTGAGGTGTTGCTTGGCTAGGGGAAAGTTACATTCTTTAAGTGTAATCAACGCAGCGGCTAATTGCAAGTCATCTTTCGAATCCAGCACACTTTCAATGTCCTTTAGAAAGTCCTTGTTCATAAAAGGAACTACCAAACGCCAAATTTCTGGCATTACTTCCCGTCCCGCGGCCCATCGCTCATGAGCAAAATCTCTTGCAATGTCAGCCAAAGGCAGATTTCTCCGTTCGTCCAATCCTTGGATTTGGTAGATCGGTCGCTGCATAAATATCGCTTTCAGCACCATCTGATTCCAGTTAGCCTCTGGGAAATACTTGGCTGGGAATGGATTACTTAAAGCAATCGCATCGAATACAGATGAAATGTTAGTTCTCAGGCCATCAATTGCCCTTGGGATCAAATCTTCCTGAAACGGCATTAGTGGCAAGGCCGCAAATAACCCCTGATGCTCATTCATATCTGCTGTTTCGAAAAGTTGATTTATCGCTTTAAACCAACTCTCTTTTTCTTGTGGATAACTAAGCATCAGAATAGTGCGCGCTGTTTGAAGTTCATCCCAAAACTCTGGCTGAAAGCCAGATATATGTTGATCAGCCTGTGATTTTTGACTTTCTGATAGATATAATGACTCCTTCTTAAAATATCTTGATGCCTGGCTAAATGCTAAAAAAAAGGAATTAGCGTCAGCTCCACAGACAATCTTTTCACGTTTAAGTTGTAGCCATTTTAACGCCTTTTCATTTGGGGAAATTAACTCAAAAAGAAAGTCTATAAGGTGGGTTGTCATAACGGCTGGCTAAGGTAAGAATAGTTGAACACTTCACTTGTGAAATTCTAAAACTCGTAGAATTCCTTCAGATGTTCCAGTTAGATAATGCTCAACGGCGTAAAAAAGTGCCTGATCCTAAAAAATCAGATATAAATGAATTTAGAAATTTTGAGCATTGCTTTTTTTTGAGTTACTTAAAACTGCCATGAGCAAACCTGAAGGCAATAAATTGTCAAGCATAAGTCAACCTTTTTAATCACAACCCAATTAGAAAGATTATTTTCATGCTGAATTACTCGTTTTACTTTTCATCATAAAATAGTTACAAATGGACTCAGACATCGATCATATCCAAACTGCCAAAACAGAACAAATTAAAAAACTTCAGGCAATAGTAAAAAAATCTATAGAAGAGGAGTCGTTGATCACAAATAATCTACTCAATCCTCCCAAGGAAATTTTAACCAAAGGACAGAGCATTTCGGACAAGGTTGCCAAATTCGGAGGGAGTTGGGCATTTATTATTTCCTTCTTTATTATTCTGCTCATCTGGATTCTTTTTAATACGCTCACTCCTTTGAGGGATAATTTTGATCCCTATCCATTTATACTCATGAATTTAATTCTTTCCTGTATTGCAGCATTGCAGGCGCCGATTATTATGATGAGTCAAAATAGACAAGAAGAGAAAGATCGAAAGCGAAGTGAAAACGACTATTTGATCAATATGAAAGCTGAATTAGAAATTAAGGCACTAAACCAAAAAATGAATTTACTCATAGAGGATCAGCTTCAAACTCTATTTGAAAGCCAAGCAATGCAAATGGAGATTCTCAAAAGACTTGATATGAAGTATAATTGAGTATTTTGATACCTCCTACACTTTCGGGATTAAAAAGGGAAATGAATTGAAGACATACTATTTAACACCAAATAAAAGCATAAGATCATTGCTTCATTTTCGAGCAAGTATTTTAATTAAATTGGCAACTCTATAACTGAATAATCCCATGAGAGACTTCAAGAATTTTACTGTTCCATATGATTGCTACCCACAGTTCTCCAAACGTGTGGCGTATTTTTCTATGGAGTATGCGATCCATCAACCACTCAAAATCTACAGCGGTGGACTTGGATTTCTGTCCGGATCACACTTGAGAAGCGCTTTTGAACTGAAACAAAACTTGATTGGAGTCGGTATTTTATGGAAATATGGATATTACGATCAAGGTAGAAATCAGGATCAAACCTTAAAAGCTGAATGGTATGAAAAGACGTACAGTTTTTTACAAGATACAGGCATCAAATATCAGATCACCATCCATGGCAATCCGATATGGGTGAAAGCGTGGTATTTACCATCTGATGTGTTTCAAAGTGCTCCATTATTTTTGCTTAGCACTGACTTGCCAGAAAACGATTATTTAAGCCAGACGATCACCCATAGACTTTATGATTCAGATACTGCTGCCAAGGTGGCTCAGTTTATTTTACTGGGAATTGGCGGAGCTAAATTAATTGATGAATTAAATTTCAATCCCGAAGTGTATCATCTCAATGAAGCACATGGTGTAAGTGCAGCATTCTATTTAATGCGGAAATTCGGTTCCAAGGAAGAAGTCAAAAAGAGGCTGGTATTCACCACACATACGCCTGAAGAAGCCGGAAATGAGAAACACGACATTTACTTATGTGAGAAAATGGGATATTTTAATGGGTATCCACTACATGAGGTCAGAGAACTTACCGGAATGGAAGGAGACCTTTTCAACCATAGTTTAGCTGCATTTCGATTTGCCCATAAAGCAAATGGCGTGAGCAAACTACATGGTGAGGTAAGCCGAAAAATGTGGAGCAAATATGCTGACATTCCTGAGATCACTTCCATCACCAATTCTCAAAACTATAATTACTGGGCAGATAAGCAACTGTATCATTTCATGAACACGAATGATAAATCAGGCTTTGAAGACCGAAAGCGTTATCTCAAAAAGCGCGCATTTGAAATCGTGGCAGATCAAACAGGTCAATTGCTTGATCCTTCCGTCTTGACCATCGTGTGGGCGAGGAGGTTTGCCGGTTACAAACGCGCCGATTTGATCACTCGCGACCTCGCTAGATTTGAAGCATTGATCAATAATCCTACGCGTCCTGTACAGATCATTTGGGCTGGAAAACCATATCCTTCAGACTATTCCGCCATTTCTACTTTCAATCAACTCGTACATCTGAGCAAACATTATCCCAATGTGGCTGTTTGCGTAGATTATGAATTATCCTTGAGCAAGCGACTTAAGCAAGCGGCAGATGTTTGGTTGAATACTCCCCGCGTTCCTCGTGAGGCAAGTGGCACCTCTGGCATGACTGCCGCTATGAATGGAGCCGTCAATTTTAGCACATTTGATGGATGGATTTGCGAATTTGCTGATCATGGCAAAAACGGTTTTATAGTTCCTACAGCAGATTATGATACGATGAGCGTGCCAGAACAAGATCAGTTTGACCTAGAAAACATGTTTGATGTTCTCGAAAATGAGATTGTTCCCACTTACTATGAAGACAAGAATGCTTGGGATGACATCGTGGAGCAAGGCATGAAAGATGTGGTTGATCACTTTGAAAGCAATAGAATGGCAAGAGAATACTATGAGATAATGTACAAATCTGAATAATTCTCAACATTTGCCTGAAAAAACAAATACAATTATCCTATTTAGAAAATCCCCTTCTTAAAAAGACTTGATTTTCTTGAAAAAAAGTTCTTGAAGCGACAAATGAAGCCCGACTGGAGAAAGCCTGTTTAGTCAACCATTCAATAGCCTAAAAGGATATATTAGTAGGTGACTTAACTCTTGATAATGGCAAAGAAATAAAAAAGGCAATCGAAAAACTTGTTGTTTAATACCTGGCTATTTTTTGCAACATGTTGAAAGATAAGGATCAGATCAATTTACGCAGAAGCAATGAAGTCAACGGTCTGTACAAAATACAGTAAAAAGGGGGGGGGGAATACAGTGTTTAAAAATAACACTCTAAATCAAGTATAATCCACAGCAAAATCAAGAAATTGTACTTGCAGAGCATCCGAGGGGTACTTCAACTCAAAACACTTTTAGTTTTAAAATTGAAATGCCAGAGATTGGAGAAGGTCAGGTGCTGTTGAAAAGCTTATATATCTCGGTTGATCCTGGAATGCGGGGTTTTATGGATAAGGGAGAAGAAGACGTAGCAGGATTGAAGTTTGAACTTAATAAACCAATCACTAGCAGATCAGTAGCCCAAGTAATTGAAAGCAAAGACGAAGATTTTCCCAACGGAACAATTGTCCATGCTCGTCTCGCCTGACAAAAATATTAAGTGAGTGGAACGTACAATCTAGAGAAAGTGAATCCTGATTTGGCACCAATTTCCACTGCTGTCAGTATTCTTGGAGCACCTGGCTTAGCGGCTTATTTTGCACTGGAGAAAATCGGGAAGCCAAAGAAAAGAGAAACAGTGTTAGTCTCTGGCTCGGCTGGAGCTGTAGGAAGTGAGGCAGTTCAGGGGGCAAAATTTCACGAATGCAACGTTATTGGGATTGCTGGATTGGATGCGAAAATTGAATTTTTAGAGAAAGATCTTGGATCGATAAGGGGATTTATTACAAAAAAGTCAGCAATATGAAACGGGCAATCAAAGAGGCTTGTCCAAATGGAGTTGATGTGTTTTTTGACAATGTAGGAGGAGAAATATTTGATGCTGTATTAGTAAATATCAATAGAAAGGCGCGAATCGTAGTATGTGGCCAAATTGCAGAATATAATAAATCTGACCCACCCCAAGGTCCCCGACCTCAGCACAAATTGATAAAGAGTAACCTAAGAATGGAAGGCTTTGTCGCTTTAGATTTTAAAGATGAATTTGATGATGCCAAAACCCAACTTGCCTCATGGATGACAAGCGGAAAATTAAAGTATCGTGAAAATTTAAATGAGGGTTTTGAAAATATTCCTGAGGCTTTTTTAGGTTTATTTTCAGGAGAAAATATTGGTAAACAACTGATCAAGGTAGCTGAAGCAGATTAAAAAAGTTGATTACAACCCTACCGGCATCCAAAATTTGAGAAGAAATAATTAACGTTAAAAATAATACTATGAAGATCTCAAAACTATTTAATTTATCGCACAAAACAGCTATCGTAACTGGTGGTGCAAACGGAATAGGTAAAGCAACTGCACTTCTTTTAGCAAAAGCGGGAGCTAATATTTCTATAGGAGATTTCAATCTTGAAGAAGCTCAAGAAACGGCAAAGGAAATTGAAAGATTCGTAGTAAAGTGTATTGCTATTTCTTGTAATGTTCTGAAAGACAAAGAGTTGGTCAATTTGGTTGAGACTACCGTAAAAGAATTAGGTGGAGTACACATTCTAATCAACAATGCCGGCGGAGGAGGAGGTGGAAGAGAGAATCATTTAAAATCAACGTGGATGATATCAGAAGGGACTTTGAACTCAATGTATTTAGCAGTTGGAGATTATGCCAATTAGTAGTTCCATATATGAAAAAGGATGGGTACGGTTCTATTGTATTTACAACCTCGATGAGTAGTGTCAACAAGAGTCCAAACATGAGCGGATATGGTGGTTCAAAAGCTGCCGTCAATCACACGGTAGCCAACTTGGCTCATGACTTTGGTCCTGAGGTAAGAATTAATACTGTAGGACCGGGAGCCACCAGAACCGCAGCGTTGGAATCAGTTCTCACGCCGGAAATTGAGAAAAAAATGTTAGCGCATACTCTAATAAAACAACTAGGTGAAGCAAGTGATATTGCTGGAGCAATGCTTTATTTCGCTTCTCCACTATCTGAATGGCTAAGTGGACAGACGATTTTTGTTAATGGTGGTGGAGAACAAGTTTTAGAATAAATGCTGGAGAAAATAGGGGAGAATCGATGGTTTCTATTACTTGTGATCGCACTCACGTGGGGAAGCCCTTTTATTCTCATAAAAAAATCGTTGATCGTCTTTTCTCCCTTTGAGATTGATGCGATAAGAGTGGGCGCCTCTCGTGTGATCATGGCTTTTTGGGGAGTTCCAGCTCTTAAAAAAATGCCAAAAAACACATTACTTTGGATGACACTCGCAGGTTTTTTTGGAAATATCTTACCTATGTTTTTATTTTCTTTGGCACAGACACAAGTGAGTAGTTCGCTAGCAGGAATACTGGACTCGCTGGTTCCCGTTTTTGTGTTGGTTTTGGGATATTTTCTTTTTGGAATTAGGAGCAAGTTGACTCAGGCAGTAGGTGCATTTGTAGGATTCGGCGGGACAGCCACATTGATGTACTTTTCTGAACTCAGCACCGAAGGTTCTCAATTGGGATATGCAATGTTAGTAGTCTTAGCTACTGCCTGCTATGCAGTATCTGCACTGCTAATAAAACACAAATTGCAAAATGTACCTTCCATGCAATTGTCAGGTGCCATTTTCACCATATGGATGATCCCTTCTTTTATCATTTTGATAGCAACAGGTTTTTTCACAAATTTTCAAGCTACTCCCCAAACGTGGGAAGCCGCTGGTTATTTGGGAATTCTGACTATAGTAGGTACGACAGTAGCGATGATCTTATAGTACAAATTGATCCAAAACAAAAGTCCTGTATTTGCAAGTTCGGTCACCTATCTTCTTCCAATAGTTGCAGTGATCTGGGGATTAATCGATGGAGAGCGTTTTACTATTTGGTACGTGCTGGGCGGCGTATTGATTTTAGCAGGCATTTATCTTATTAGAGAAAAGAAAAATCCTAGCCCAGTTGGGAGAGTTAAATAGAATTCTTAACTGATTTGCTGCATAAAAACATTTTTCTTTCAAAATGAACTAGATAGCCATATTTCAAGCAAAATATCCTACTTGGATTTGAAATGAAACGGTAGGAAAATCTTGAGTCCTTATTTTTAACACTTCAGTGTCGATTTTCTACACTTGAGTAAGTTCTATCTTTTAACCAATCAGAGTTCCCACATCTTCGGTTCAATTACTACCAGATATGAAGCTCCCCTCTCTACTTGTCAACTTATTTCTTCTGTACCAAACCAGCGCATTGGCGCAAATCCAAATAGCAGGAAAAATAGTCGATGAAAAAGGAAGCGCTCTTGCAGGGGTAAATGTTATAATTAGAGGTACTTACAAAGGGACTACTTCGGATGAAAGAGGCGATTTCAATATACTCATCTCTGAAAATGAAGCTATAAATTTGGATTTTAGATTGATTGGATTTAAGTCAATTTCAAAAGAAATCACTAATACTAAAGTGTCAATTAACTTAGGTGAGATTCGCTTAATCGAACAGATCACCGAAATGAACTCGGTAACCATTTCAGCTGGGGCCATGGAGTCTTCTGATGCCGGTAAAGCTGTAACCCTAAAACCGCTGGATCTAGTCACCACACCAAGTGCGATGGGAGACCTTGTGTCAGCCTTACAAACTCTACCGGGCACAAGCATGGTGGGCAATGAAGGAAGGTTATTTGTCCGTGGAGGTGATGCTTCAGAAGTGGGCATCTACATAGATGGACTAAGGGTTGGAAATGCCTATGGTAGCACAGCCAACAATGTTCCGACTCGCACCCGATTCAATCCAAATTTGTTGAAAGGCACATTTTTCAGCACAGGTGGATATTCTACTGAATATGGTCAAGCACTTTCTTCGACCTTATCACTTCACTCCAAAGATGTTTCTGCCCGTACACAAGGTGATCTTAACCTCATGTCTGTGGGTGGCGGATACTCTCAGACTTTAGCAACGGATAAACACTGCATATCTTTTTCAGGAAATTACTTCAATCTAAACCCCTACCAGAATTTAGTGAAGCAGGATTTTGACTGGGAAAAAAGTCCGTAGGGTTAGTTCTAGAAATCGCGGCTAAGCAGAAGCTTAAAAAGGGAGGAATAGTCAAAGTTTTGGCTAGAACCGAATCAAACAAAATACAATTGTGGCAACCACAGCCAGGAGAAGATAGCAGAGGAAATTTAATCAATTTGAGAAATAAGTATTCTTACGTTCAAAGCAACTAGAAAAAAGCATATTAAAATGGTTGGACCTTATTTGCTGGAGCTGTTCTTTCCCATAACCTAGACCAACTCACTATTTCGGGGATTTCTATCGATAGAAGTTCTGATTTGTTACACCTGAAAACCACTGCCATAAAAGATTTTTCAGACCGAATTTCAATGAATTCAGGTGTTGAAGCTTATTTTCATACCTATACAGAAACTGACCTAAACCTAGATAAATCCAGAAATTTTACTAAAAAGGAGACATACTTTTTCTCTGAATGGTATTGGTACCTCAATAAAAAGTTCATGATACGAGGAGGTGCCAGAGTAGGTAACAGCAAACTAATAAATCACACCTGGATTGATCCTAGAGTATCAATGGCCTATCAGGTTTCTATCAATAGCCAGATCTCTATTGCATCTGGAAACTATCATTAATTTGCTGTGGATAACTTTAGAATTTTATCTCCTTCTCTACAAAATTCAGAAGCCAAACATCTAATTTTAAACTATTTGTATTCAAATGATGGCCGGACCTTTCGCGCAGAAACCTTCATAAAGCAGTACGATAAGCTAGTTACGTTTGATGGTGAGACGCTATCTCCGAAAATGCTCAGCAATGATGGCGCAGGCTCAGAAAAAGGCTTTGATTTATTTTTTAGGGATCAAAAAACATTCAAAAATACAGACTTTTGGATTTCTTATGGCAAGGTGTAAAGCGAACGTAGTTACAATCAATATCGAATTGAAGTGCAACCGGATTATGCTCCTAAACAAAACTTCTCGGTGGTGCTAAAGCATTTTGTTCAGCCGTTGAAATCACAAATAGAAGCCTCAGTCTCCATGATTGATGGATATTCCTAAACAGATCCCAATAAAGATGGCGAAATGAATTCCAAAACTAACCCCTATCAAAGTGTAAGTGTGAGCTGGAGTTATCTCCCTAAGCCAAATTTAATTATTCATTTTGCAGTGAACAATGTCTTAGGAACAGAGAATGTATTTGGGTGCTCATTTGCCAAAAATCCAGAACCAGAAGAGAATGGATTTTATCCTTCTCTGCCCAAAGTTCAGGGAGCGTCAAGATTCCTATTTTTAGGAGTGTTTCTCACCTTATCAAAAGACAAAAATACCAACTTCTTAAACAACTTATAAATCTATTTATGAAAAAGTACACCTTAAGCTTATTAATTGCAATGATATGGATAACTCTTGCGAATGCTACGGACTCTACCTATGTGGTGGCGATGAAGAAGCAGATTATTTCAAAGAATTCCATAGCTTCTGTTGAAGATGTTCAAAACGTGAAGAATGGCTTTTTATGAATTGCAGAGGCTAGTCCACAAGAATGGCTACCCACCTACTACGGCGCTTTGACACTGACTAATTCAGCCTTTAGGTTTGAGGTGGACAAAGATCAGTATTTCGAAGAGGCGAGGATGTTGATAAAACCCATAGTGGAAGAGCATCCAGACAATTCTAAGATTACTGCGTTGCATGGTTATATCGTAATGGGTCAACTATCGGTAGATCCAAATTCAAGGGGACAGGAACTGAGCGGGAAAGCATTACAGTTATTTGACAAGGCGATCAATCAGGATAAGAATAATCCTAGAGCAACTTCGCTTATGGCTAGAATGGAATTTGGTATGGCTCAGTTTTTTGGAAACGGACCAGAAAAATCCTGTGGAATGGCAAGAGTTGCACTTGAACTATTCAAGGATGAAAAAGAAAAAATAGACGAGAATTATATCCTTCCTACTTGGGGTAAGGAACAGGCTGAAAAGCTTGCAGATAGCTGCAAGTAAACAAAACCGTCCACCCAAACTATTAAAATAGAGTTTGGGTGGACGACAATTCAGAAACGGTAAGCGGAGATTGTAGAACAATAAAATATAAAATCAAGACTATTTGATTTCGTTTTCTAAGGCTAAAAAATGCGTCACGACGTCTTCATTATTTGTGATTGGAAATATAGCTACCTGGCAAAGGTATTCTCTTGCGTCTTTTTTATAATTGATCACCATTTCCTCAAATGATTTCCCTGTCTTCAAATAGTTTCTTATTCTTTTGTTTGTTTCAAGACTTGTATTTGGGCCTTGCAAAAAAGAAGGTTTCTTGCCTACGGCGAAGCTTTGAGGATATCCCGTCATCCTCTCAAATCTTTTATTTACCCAGAGAATAGATTGTTTACTGTCGGTGAGAACCAATGCCTGATATGGATTAGACAATATGTTATCAAGGTCTACGCTCCAATCAAAAGTTTTCGCTTTTTTTTCAAGTTGCTGAGCTTCAAATTCAACCAGAACTTTGTTTAATTGATTGGCATAAAAAACAGATAATATATCCCAACTCATTGGAAGTTTTGAAACAGGTGCGTCAGAATTAAGCTTAGGCTTTATTTTTCGATACTCCTCTTTGCTCAGAGAATCCAAATAAACGTCTAGGCACATCATATTTTCCATAAATTTTATGACCACTTTTAATGTGACAAGCTCTTAACTCCCTTGATAGCTTAATAGTTTTAAAATTTTATTTTTCTAGATGCTATTATGGTAGTCGGCTCTCATTTCCAACATACAGTTTGCACACAAGCAATCGTCATATTTATCCATAATATCATCTCGCTCAGCTTCGTTAAGGGTCACAGTAGTACACTGACAAATTAATATTGATCCAACGTTACATTCAAAAAAATTTTGGCATCTAGGACAATTTTTTTCTTCGTGCATTTCCATAATTACGAGTTAGTAAATTCTAAGTGATTCCTTGACGAGATGCGGCGAAAGTTAATTTGGTTAAAAAAAAAATAGAGCGAACAGCCAATCGACTGCTCGCTCTAAAACCATTATAAATAAACAGGAGCATCAACTGTATCGCGCATTTCTTTTGCTGCTGAGACCATTTCTACCAGTGCTTTTTTCGTCTCATCCCAATGGCGAGTCTTTAAGCCACAATCTGGGTTCACCCAAAGTTGATCAGCAGGGATTACCTTCTTAGCCTTCTCCAAAAGATCTATCATTTCAGATTTGGAAGGAACTCTGGGAGAATGGATATCATAAACTCCGGGACCGATTTGATTAGGATATTTGAATTCAGCAAATGCATCTAAAAGCTCCATTTGTGATCTGGAGCATTCGATTGTAATCACGTCAGCATCCATAGCTGCAATGTTTTCAATAATGTCATTGAACTCAGAATAACACATGTGCGTGTGAATTTGAGTCTCATCTTTGACCCCACTGGAAGAGATACGGAACGCCCTTATTGCCCATTTTAGGTAGGTTTGCCATTCGGATCTTCTCAATGGTAAGCCTTCTCTGATCGCAGGCTCGTCAATTTGAATTACTTTAATTCCCGCTTTTTCCAAGTCACTTACCTCATCCCGTATTGCTAAGGCGATTTGAGTGCATGTCGCTGAGCGTGGCTGATCATTTCGCACAAAACTCCACTGCAGAATAGTAACAGGACCGGTGAGCATTCCTTTGACTAGCTTATCAGTCAATGATTGCGCAAACTGTGTATAGTAAATAGTCATGGGATTAGTTCGCTGCACATCCCCATATATGATTGGAGGTTTTACGCACCTACTACCATAGCTCTGCACCCAACCATTTTGGGTAAAAGCAAACCCATCTAGCTGCTCTCCAAAATATTCCACCATGTCATTGCGCTCAAATTCTCCGTGCACCAACACGTCTATGCCAATTTCTTCCTGCCAGCGAATTGCCTTTTCGGTTTCATCCTTCAACAAGACATCATATGATTGCTCATTAATCTCACCCTTCTTGTATTTGGATCTCCAGGTCCTAACTTCAGAGGTTTGTGGAAATGAACCGATGGTCGTTGTAGGGAAAAGTGGAAGCTTCAGTGATTCGCGTTGTTTATCTTTACGGATAGAAAAATCATTTTTTCGATATGAATCTTTTGAAGTAAGCGAATCAACTCGCTCTTTTACTTTAGGATTGTGAATAAGCTTCGAATTACTTCGACTCTGGTTGGCCTGTTGATTTGCATCGAGCTGTACTGTGAAATTCTCACTTTTATCGTTTGTGGCCAATCGGCTTAATATGACTACTTCGTCAAGCTTTTGCTTTGCAAAGGCTAACCACAATTTGATGTCAGAAGATAAAATATCTTCATTCGACTCAAGGTCCAGATCGCAGGGTACGTGCAGTAATGAACACGATGGTGAGATCATTATTCGCGCTAAACCTATCTTTTCTACGGCCCGGCGGATGATCTCAAGTGAATTTTGGAAGTCATTTTTCCAGATATTCCTTCCATCAACTATTCCTAAAGAAAGGTGAGTGTTGGCGGTAAACTTCTTTGAATTTAAGAAGTCGTCCAATTGAGATGGACATCTTACCAAATCCAAGTGTAAGGTATGTACCGGTAAATCAAGAGCTAATTCGAGGTTGTCTCCAAAACAGTCAAAGTAATTGGCAAGGATGATTTTAAGCTGTGGAAATTTGCTTTTTATCTCATAATAGACAGAGGTAATAGCTTCTTTCTCCTTTTGAGTGAGGTCATGCGAAAGATAGGGCTCATCAAGTTGAATCCACTCTACACCCAACTGTTGCAATTGAGAAAGTAGATCGAAGTAAACTGGCAGCAGATTTTCCAGCAAGTCGATGCGATGAAACCCCGCTTCTTTTTCTTTTCCAAGAAGTAAATAAGAGACGGGTCCGATTATGACTGGTTTAGCGGTGATCCCTGCTTGTTTTGCTTCACGAAATTCATCAACCAATTTAGTGGAGAGAATCTTGAACTTTTGATCTTTGGTAAATTCAGGAACGATATAATGATAGTTCGTGTCGAACCATTTAGTCATCTCCATAGCTGTGATATCCAGTCCATTTTTTTGATAACCTCTCGCCATGGCAAAATAAAGATCCAATTCGGATTTGCTTTGACTGAGAATCACCTCGTGATAGCGGTCCGGAACCGCTCCCACCGTAAGTGACATATCCAATACCTGATCGTAAAACGAAAAATCATTAGAAGGAATAAGGTCGATTCCTGCTTCCTTCTGGAGTTGCCAATTTTTTTGGCGAATCTCACTTCCAATTTTCAACAGTTCTTTAACCGTGATTTTGCCTGACCAATACTGCTCACAGGCTTTTTTGAGCTCTCTTTTGCTACCTATTCGCGGATAGCCAAGAATGTGCGTTTGCATTTTCTTTTAACATTAAATGTGTGAACAAATAGTTAAAAGCTCTTTTGCTGAACTTCACAGTACTTTTGCGATAAGATTTTTTTTGGAAAGGCAAAATGCGTAGAGATTGATTCAATCCCTTAATTGCTAAGTAGATTGAGGTGAACGTAAACTCATTTGTCTGACTAATGGCTTCGAATCGCGAAAGCAATGTTATTTCTGCCTAACGGTAGGCAGATCGGAATAGGCAGGTCTCCTGACTTGTAACGGTTTGCTTCGTCCTTCCCAACTCGAACGTATCGAGACAGTGGACAATTGATGAAGAAAACCTTTGGTATGTTACTTACAGTTGCGCGACAGTTCGTGATTTTCACACGATTCCCTATTAATACACAGCTAAGTATAACCTTTTCCGATGATGAAGAATTATAAAAAGAACTTATAATGAAGCAAGTTAAGGATATTTTTCATACGCAATAGAATCAACTTTTAATCATGCAGCGACATACCTATTTGCCCGCAAAGGAAAACTACGCTGTAGGTTTAATAGAAAAACTTGGTTAGAAAAGATCTCAGGGAATTATCCACAAAATAAATTCATTAAACAAAAATTTGAAGGTTTTTGGGTAATTTCCAATCTATCAACAGCAACTCCACAGACTCTATATTTAAAATGAGGATCGGAATCTGGAAAACTTTTCCAAAGTTTCTTCTAATCAATTTGGGAATTGCGCTACTCCTAATATTGATTTTTTGTTCGACTTGTTTTTTAACCTGGAAGGGTATAAAAAGTGCATTTCCTGATTTTTTATATTCTCTGGCGATTACTATGGGGATGAGTTATGGGGGAAATGCTGTTGAAAATTACTACGATCGTAGAATTTCCTGGATACAGCATCCAGTCAAGCGATTGGTGATGACGGTAGGGACCTATTTGACATATGCTTTAATTGTTTCATTTACGATCGTGCTATTTTATGCTTGGGTTCATGATCAAATAGAGTTGAATCACATTCCATACAGGTCGATCGCACAAAATGCGACACTTCCGATGTACATAGCATTGGTGATCATGGCACTATTTACCACTAGAAGCTGGCTAATAGAATGAAAAAAGTCAGCTACAGAAGCAGCCCAGCTTAAGAGTGAACAACTATCTCGTCAATATCAAACATTAAAAGATCAACTCAACCCACATTTTCTATTCAATTCGCTCAACGTCCTTACCACTCTGGTGAACTAAGACGCTGATAAATCTGCAGAATTTATCCAGAGACTTTCCAAGATATACCGATACGTGTTGGAAGTTGAGAATGAGGAGTTAGCCCCAGGGAAATCGCTTTTAGATTTTGAGGATTTTTTCCCTGTACTTATCATCAAGTGCGCAGAGCAACATCTTGGACCGTTTACTCTTTTTCGTTGAGCTCTCCAGATCAATCAGCTGAAGTGCCATTTTGGTAATCATGTTGTAGTTGAGAGCGGAATGATCTTTCTTTTTCAGGGAGGCATCTTCTTTGAAAATCACATCCAGACTCCAGTCGAGGTTGTTTTCTACTGCCCAGTGCCCTCTGACTAACTGACTAGCTGTGCGTCCGGTTTCAGCGACGTGATATAATAGCGTGTTTCAACACTCTCTTTACCCCTTTGTTTGTTGATCCGTCGTGAACTCACACGTGCTATGCCCTTTAAATCCTGCCAGTCATCGCGGTCATCCAAGAATCTGAGCTGAT
>Ga0307486_1000622_pt1 | contig 31054 bp, 19 predicted proteins | sample CBIW02metaG_FD_203663 | JGI IMG/M metagenome (GOLD analysis project Ga0307486, IMG submission 203663) | Sea-ice brine microbial communities from Beaufort Sea near Barrow, Alaska, United States - CBIW 0.2 | ecosystem: Environmental > Aquatic > Marine > Coastal | place: USA: Alaska | collected... | reverse complement strand
TTCCCGAAGCAATAGGTTGCACCACGGCCACACCGGCATTAAAACCAGCCTGTTCATTCAGCTTATCGATTACATAATCTACAAAGGCGCGTAAAAAATTCCCTTCGCCAAACTGGACTAATTTTATAGGAAGTTCTCCATTAATTCCAGTATTTTTTCTGTTTAGTGTTTTCATTTTATTAGATTTTCGGAATAATTAATTATTCGAATAAGGCCGGTAACCAAAGGCTGAGCGCCGGGATAAAAGTGATAAGTAAAAGTACAATGGCCATTACTACATAAAGCGGCAACAAGGGCTTAATTACTTTTTGTATAGTTGTCTTAGCGACACTAACGCCAATAAAGAGCACCGCGCCTACCGGTGGTGTACAAAGGCCAACACATAAATTCATTACCATTATAATCCCAAAATGTACCGGATCTATACCCAGGTTTTCCATTACCGGTAAAAATATTGGCGTAAAAATCAGGATGGCAGGGGTCATATCCATAAAAGTTCCTACAAACAAGAGTAATAGATTGATTATTAAAAGGATCACAAACTTATTATCGCTTAAACCCAATAAAACCTCACTAACCGATTGTGGGATATTTTCAAAAGACATTACCCAGGACATACTCATAGATGTAGCTATAAGCAACATAACTATGGCTGTTGTTCCTACGGAGCTAAGAAATATATTATATAGCTTTTTCAAATTTAATTGCCGGTATATCCCTGAAAGGATTAGGGTGTACAAAACGGCAATGGCCGAAGCCTCTGTTGCTGTAAATATTCCCGTCACAATCCCTCCAATTACTACAATAAGTAAAAACAGACTGGGAAAGGCATCTAAAAAAGTATAGCCAATTCTTTTAAAACTGCTTTTCTCCCCTGGGGGATATTTTTTCTTTTTAATCCAGACAGCTGCAGTAAGCATAAGTGCGAGGCCCATCAGAATCCCAGGGATATAACCCGCAAGGAAAAGAGCAGCAATAGATACCCCACCACTAGCCAACGAATAAACTATAAGTACGTTAGAAGGTGGAATCACCAAACCGGTTGTAGATGCTGTAACGTTTATGGCTGCACCAAATTCCCTTGAATAGTTTTCTTTTTCCATTCTTGGTCCTAAAATCCCGCCAATAGCAGAAGTAGCCGCTACTGCAGACCCTGAAATAGCACCAAAAAGCATCGCTGCAATGACATTTACGTAAATTAATCCTCCAGGTAAGGCTCCAATAAGGGCTTTGGCAAAATCTATAAGTTTTGTAGCAATCCCACCCTGATTCATAATTTGTCCCGCCAGGATAAAAAATGGAATAGCAAGTAAGGAGAAACTATCCAAGCCTGTTGCCATTCTTTGCGCTACCGTAGTATATGCTGCCATGGAATCTATGGAAACCAACATGGTGAGTACACAGGATATACCAATAGACCAGGCTACCGGCACCCCTATACTCAGGAGAATTACAAAAGAAATTACCAGTATTAATACTTCTAATATCATACTAAATACTGTTTAGGGTTTAATATTTCATTTATTTTATAAATAATCACAAGCACTCCACTTATGGGAATAACAGTATAAACTGCTCCAAGGGGAATATTAAGAGCTGCCGAGGTTTGTCCCAGTAAATAATTCAAATAAACCAGGTTACTGCCACCAATCACTAAAACCAATAGGCAGAAAAGAATAATAACCACATTAATTCCCATTCGAAGTTTTATTCGGTTTTTCGGGCTTAGTTTGGGAGCTAAAATATCTATGGAAAGGTGTTGTTGTTGGCCAGCTATGAAAGCTGCACCTAATATTCCTATCCAAATAAGTAAATAACGTGCAATCTCTTCAGTAAAAGAACTGGAGGACTGAAGGATATACCTGGAAAACACTTGCCAGGAAACGGCCGTTACCATAACTGCCATTAAAAACACCAGCAGCGAGCCTAAAATTTTATCAAGAATTAGTTTCATAGTTTTTATTTTACTGCCTGTATGGCGTCAATGATTTTCTTCATTTCCGGGTCTTTGGAAAATTCTTCATACATCGGTTGTACCATTTCCCTAAATTTCTCCTTTTCAGGATATGTTACTTTTACACCGGCCTTTTGTATTGCTTCCAAAGCTTCCATTTCGGCCTCACGCCATAGTTTCTTTTCATGTTCTGAAGATTCCATAGCAGCCTCTTTGAGCCATACTTTTTCTTCTTCTGAAAGTTTATTCCAAACCATCGTACTTATAAGCAATTCATCTGGAAGCGCGGTATGTTCATCTACCATATAATATTTACACACCTCATAATGTCTGGATAAATAGAAACTTGGTAGGTTATTTTCAGCACCATCCACTATTCCCTGTTGTAGGGCGGTGTAAAGTTCACCCCAGGCAATTGGTGTTGGGGAGCCACCAAGCATCTGCACCATATTCATCGCGGTGTTGCTTTCCATAACCCGAAGTTTGAGGCCTTCCAGATCTTCAGGACTGTTCATTGGTTTTTTACCATAAAAGCTTCTACTTCCCGCATCATAAAAGGTTAAACCCTTCAATCGTTTTCCTACTCCATCATTTAAAAGTTTTTCGCCTAATTCACTCTCTAAAACTTTAAACCGATGCTCCCGGTCACGGAATAAAAAAGGAAGTCCAAAAACCTTTAAACTGGGAATAAAATTCTCTAAAACTCCTGTTGAAACCTTAGTCATTCCCAAACTACCAATTTGAAGAAGTTCCAAAGATTCCCGTTCTGATCCTAATTGCTGATTAGGATAAATATCTATCTCTATATTGCCGTTTGATTTTTCTTTAGCACGCTCTGCCATAAATAGCATTGCTTCGTGCACGGGATGTGAAGTGTCGAGACCATGGCCTAATTTAATTACAGTTTTTTTTCTTACCAGCTCTTCACATCCAGTAAAAATAAAAATCAGACTTATACATAAACCAAGACCAATAATCCTATTAAAACCTGCTTTTATCATTATTCTTTTCTTACTTATTTATCTCTTTATCCTTCCGCTCACATTGCCGTTAACCACTTCCTGGACCTCTTCGACACTAACCAGGTTTACGTCTCCTACATGGGTGTGTTTTAAGGCACAAGCTGCAATGGCAAAATTTAAAACCTGTAGATCATTTTCAAAGTGCCGCAAACCGTATAAAAGTCCAGCGGCAAAAGCATCTCCAGTACCTATTCGATCTACTACATCTGTCACTTCCAGTTCACTGGTAGTAATAAACTTTTCCCTGGCCCAGGCTCTTCCATTAACCTTTTGCCAGGATGCACTAACACTGTTTCGTACTTTATCAAATACTTTCGTAATTCCAGGGCAGGCCATTATCAAATCTTTACTGGCCTTAACAAAACCCTCATCGTCAAATGAATGATCGGTTTCAAGAATCTCATTTATTTCATTGACTCCACCTATAAAAATATTAGACAGATTTACCAGGTCTTTTAAAACCTCCGGACCACTTTTGCCATATTTCCATAAATTGCTCCGATAGGCAGGATCTGCCGTAACCTGAATCCCTTTTTGCTGAGCGATCTCTAAGCCTTCCTTCAAGGTTAGATATGCACTCTCTGAAATAGCGGGGGAAATACCAGACCAATGAAGATAGACACAATTTTCGAGAATTGTATCCCAATCAACCTGCCCTGGGGTTATATTGGCAAAGGCACTATGTAACCGATTATAAGCAATTTGACTTGATCTCATAGCCGATCCAACCTCCAGGAAATATAATCCCAAGGGGTGAGCAACCTTGTTAACCGCTGAGACATCTATTCCAAACTTTCTCAGGCTAGCCAGGGCGGCATTTCCAACAATATCATCTGAAACATTGGTAATGTGTTGTACCTTAAGGCCAAAATATGCCAGAGAAGCACCCACATTCATTTCTGTACCTCCAAAAAAGAAATCCAGTTGGTGAGCCTGTTGTAACTTCCGGTTATCTGAAGGTGATAAACGCATCAGAACTTCTCCGAAAGTGACTATTTTAGCTTTCTGATTGGGATTACTTTTCATGCTGACATACAGGTTTACACTTATTTCTTCCGAAGAGATTTAATCATCGACAGGGTTTCTCTAACAGTCTTTTCCAACTGGTCAAAATCTTCATTAGCCAGGATCTCTTTAGAAATCAGTTTTGACCCCATTCCTACACAGGTAACTCCAGCTTCAAACCAGCCTTTAAGGTTGTCCTCGGTTGGAGAAACACCTCCGGTAGGCATTACGCTGGTCCAGGGTTGAGGCCCTTTAATCCCTTTTACAAAGGAAGGTCCATAAGTTCCACCCGGAAATAATTTTACAATCTCACAGCCCAATTCCTCGGCACGGGCAATCTCAGTAAGAGAACCACAGCCCGGAGACCAAAGCACCTTACGGCGATTGCAAACAATAGCAATATCTTCTCTTAAGACAGGAGTAACGATAAAATTCGCTCCCAGTTGCATATAAAGAGAGGCTGCGGCAGCATCGGTTACCGATCCTACCCCCAGTACCATTCCCGGTAATTCCTTTAAAGCATATTTATTAAGTTCTCCAAAGATCTCAAATGCAAAATCCCCTCTGCTGGTGAATTCGAGGATACGTCCACCCCCATCATAGCAAGCCTTCAGGACTTTTTTTCCCAATTCAACATCTGAATGAAAGAACAAGGGAACCATTCCATCTTGCTGCATTACAGAAGCTACTTCTAATCTTGAATACTGAGCCATTTTTTCTTTTTTTATGTTATCTGGCTACCCGCCCTGAGGCATCGCCACCCATTAATTTTTTAACTTCATCAATTGTCACCAAATTCGCATCACCCTTTATGGTGTGTTTTAAAGCTGAAGCAGCTACAGCAAAATTCAGTGCATTTTGATCATTATCAGGATAGGTTAACAATCCATAGATCAAACCGGCCATAAATGAATCTCCCCCACCTACTCTATCTACGATATGCGTGATATTATATTCTGGAGATGTAAACATGGTTTCTCCATCATACAACACTCCTGCCCAGGTATTATGGGAAGCCGAAAGCGACCCCCGAAGGGTGGTAATTACTTTCTTAGCATTTGGAAATTTCTCCATCATTTGCTGACAAACCGATAAAAAAGCTTCTGCTTTTACTTGTTCCCCCTGAGTAGTGATATCCAGACCTTCCGGTTTTATTCCAAAATGTTTCTCCGCATCTTCTTCATTTCCTAAAATGATATCACAATAGGAAGTAAGTTCGGTCATTATTGCTTCAGGCTCTACACCATAGTTCCACAACTTAGCGCGATAATTAAGATCGGTGGAGATGGTAATTCCCATCTTGCTGGCAACCTTCACCGCTTCCAGGCAGGCATTAGCCGCTCCCTGTGAAATCGCAGGGGTAATACCTGTCCAATGGAACCATTCTGTTCCTTCAAAAACTTTTTCCCAGTCTACCATCCCCTCATCAATTTCGGACATCGCAGAATGAGCACGGTCATAAACCACCTTACTACCACGGCTAACGGCTCCAGTCTCCAGAAAATAGATCCCAAGACGATCTCCGCCATATACAACCTTATCAACACCTACATTTCTTTTACGCATTTCCATTAGGGCGCAGTCACCTATATCATTTTTGGGTAAGCGGGTTACAAAATCTACAGGCACTCCATAATTAGCCAAGGATACTGCTACATTAGACTCTCCACCTCCATATACTACATCAAAACTGGTAGCTTGTGAAAACCTCAGATGCTCCTTAGGCGCCAACCGCAGCATTATCTCTCCAAATGTTACTACTTTTTTCATATTTAATTGTTATTCAATATTTATATTTTTTCTCTAAAATAAACCTAATCCTAAAAATCGAAATATTCTTTAGCATTATGATAACTAATATCAGCTACTGTTTTGCCAACAAGCTCCAAGTCATCGGGTAATTCTCCGCTAGCCATTTCCTGACCAAACAAATTACAAACCACCCTTCTAAAATATTCGTGTCTCGGGTAAGAAAGAAAGCTTCTGGAATCTGTAAGCATTCCTATAAAGCAACTCACCATTCCCATATTGGAAAGGGCATTTAGCTGCTTAATAATTCCGTCTTTTTGGTCTAAAAACCACCAGCCGGAACCTAATTGCACTTTTCCTTTAATACTTCCATCGTTGAAATTTCCAATCATCGTGGCAAATACTTCATTGTCTGAAGGATTCAAGTTATATAAAATAGTTTTTGTCAATTTATCTTTTCCATCCAGGGTATCAAGAAATGCTGAAAGGTTTTCAGCCTGTTTGTAATCGCCAATAGAATCCCAACCCGTATCTGGACCCAGCTGACGTAGCATTCGCTTATTATTATTACGTAAAGCGCCTAAATGGAATTGTTGCACCCAGCCAAACTCGTGGTAGGTTTCTCCCAAATACAATAAAATTGCACTTTTGAATTTTTCAGCTTCTAAATTTGAAATTGGTTCTCCTTTTCGTTTTTTACTGAAAATCTGGTTTACTTCATTATCAGTAAACTTTTCTGAAGATATGAAATTCAAACCGTGGTCACATAACTTGCAGCCATTATCATCAAAATATTCAATGCGTTTTCTTAGCGCACTTCTAAGATCTTCATAAGAATCTATTGAAATCTCAGATACTTCACCTAGCTTATCCAGGTAATCATTGTATCCTACAGCATCAATTAATATAGATTTATCTGGACGAAATGCCGTACTCACCTTTATTTCGAAATCGCTTTCTGCTAATTGCTGGTGATATTTTAAAGTATCTACAGGATCTTCGGTAGTACAAACGGTTTCAACATTCATTTGCTTTAAAAGACCGCGACAAGAATTTTCGGGTTGTTGCAATTGCTTATTTACTTCCTCGTAAATTCGCTCTGCTGAATCTTGATTCAGCAATTCATCAATTCCGAAGTATCGTTTCAATTCTAAATGCGTCCAGTGATACAAAGGATTTCTTAAGGTATGTGGCACTGTTTTGGCCCACGCCATAAATTTCTCCTTATCAGAAGCATCCCCGGTTATATATTTTTCGTCTACACCTAAAGTTCGCATAGCCCGCCATTTGTAATGGTCTCCAGCGATCCATACCTGGGTAATATTCTCATAAACCCTGTCTTCCGCAATCTCCTTTGGCGATAAATGGCAGTGGTAATCTATAATAGGCTGCTTTGAAGCATATTTAGTATAAAGTTCTTCTGCATATTTATTATCCAGAAGAAAATTGTCTTTTATAAATTTTTCTTTACTCATCTTTTTTTTGTTTTGAGAATCTCCGTTAAGAGTGATCTTATCGACCCATCCAACCACCATCAACCAGCATAATCGATCCATTCATATAATTCCCGGCGGCTGAAGCCAGTAAGAGGGTTGGCCCTTTGAAGTCTTCTGGCTTACCCCAGCGGCCGGCTGGGATTCGTGCTAAAATAGCTTCGCTTCGGTCTTCGTCTTCTCGTAAGGCCTGCGTATTATCGGTGGCTATATAACCCGGGGCAATAGCATTTACCTGAATACCTTTAGCAGCCCATTCGTTGGCAAAAGCCTTGGTAAGCTGACCAATTGCCCCTTTAGAAGCCGCATAACCAGGTACAGTAATCCCACCCTGGAAAGTAAGTAATGAAGCGGTGAAAATAACTTTTCCGCTTCCGCGTTTTACCATTTCCTTTCCAATTTCCCGAGTAAGAATAAACTGCGCGTTTTGATTCACTTCTATTACTTTATCCCAGTATTCATCGGGATGCTCAGCGGCAGGTTTTCGCATAATTGTACCTGCATTATTGACTAAAATATCAATTTGATTATTTTCTGATTTTACCTTCTCAATGAACTTATAAAGTGATTTTCTATCGGAAAAATCGCATTGGTAACCTTTAAAACTTCTGCCAATTTCTTTAATGCGTTTCTCGATTTTAGAACCTTCCGGATCTAATGAAGCAGAAACTCCTAAAATATCGGCACCGGCCTCTGCCAAAGCTTCAGCCATTGCAAAACCAATTCCGCGTTTACAACCAGTAACTAAAGCTGTTTTTCCTTTTAAACTAAATAATTCTTCTATCATCTTCGGCTTATTTTAATTCATGAGGTTCAACTCCGTCCATATCTCCATAATCCAGATTTTCTCCAGCCATACCCCAGATAAAGGTATAGTTGGAAGTTCCTGCGCCAGAGTGGATAGACCATTCAGGTGAAATTACCGCCTGGTGGTTTTTCATAAAAATATGACGGGTTTCCTGAGGTTGTCCCATAAAGTGACTGATAGTTTGCCCTTCTTCTAAATTAAAGTAGAAGTACACTTCCATCCTACGGGTGTGGGTATGTGGAGGCATGGTGTTCCAAACACTGCCTTCTTTAAGTTCGGTCATTCCCATTTGCAGCTGGCAGGTATCGACTATACTGTTTACCAACAATTTGTTGATTTTACGCTTATTGGAATATTTACTATCCCCAAGTTCCACCACCTCAGCTTCAGCAAGGGTAACTTTCTTTACGGGATATTCCTTATGGGCAGGAGCTGAGTTCAAATAAAAATAAGGTTGCTCGCCATCGGCAGCTTCAAAAAACACTTCTTTATTTCCACGTCCTACATAAAGGGCTTCCTTGTGACCCAGTTCATAAACTTCACCATCCACAGTAACTTTACCTTTTCCTCCAACATTGATTACACCAAGTTCACGGCGCTCCAAAAAGTAATCGGCTTTAAGATCATCAATAGTATCTAATTTAATTTTCTTGCTTACCGGAAAAGCACCTCCCGCAATATAGCGGTCGTACATCGTGTAAGTTAGGTTGATCTCATCTTTCTTAAATAAGTTCGGGATTAAAAAGTGTTCCCGAAGTTCTTCTGTTGTATACTTTTTTACATCATCAGGGTGATGTGCAAATCTGAATTCTGAATTTGTCATAATTAAAATTTTTTGATTAATTAAAAAAATCAATAAGGATTACAATATCAGGTTTTCCCAAATTTAAAGCATCCTGTACATACCTGAAAACATGCAATCGATTACACAAATGTAAGATTTACATATTAAAAATCAAATTTTGCGTTGCTTTCTTTCCTGCGATTACATTTCTTCTATTTTAATTACAGATTCGGAAACTTCATCCCTTCGCTCTAATTGTTTATCTAAATCTGAAAAATCACTTTTACTCAAATTAATATTTTGAGAACCTTTACCCATTACGCGAACAGCAGGTTGGTCGTTATTACCAAATTTCAAACCTTTTACCTCTACATTTTTACTGTTATAAAGCGTAAGCGCTGCATCATTTGAAAGCACCTTTACATCAATCAATTTCAAACCATCAGCATCAATAGCAGTTATACCTTCCTCAGCTTCAAAAACAGCATTTTCAAGGCTTACATTTCTCAGGCTCATTTCCGGCAAGCCCATAAAAAAGGCAGCCTTTCTAGATCCTGTAGCCGTTATATTCTTCATCGAAATATTTTTGAAAGAAGGTGTTTCTTCGGTTACGGGTTCTGGTTCCTCATCGCGGGTTTCATCTTCGGCACTTTGATCTCCTTCCAAAACTGGTGCATTTCCCTCGTAAAACATATTAAAGCGAATAGTTTCGGTGGGAATATTAATCATATCAATATCACTGATAAAAATGTTTTCCACTACGCCGCCGCGCCCACGTGTACTCTTAAAACGCAAACCAACATCGGTGCCTATAAATGTACATTTAGAAACATGCACATTCTTAACCCCGCCAGACATTTCACTACCAATTACAAAACCGCCGTGCCCGTGATATACAATATTGTTTTTTACAATTACATTTTCGGTTGGCATTCCGCGATCACGACCATCCTTGTTTTTTCCAGATTTAAAACAAATTGCATCATCGCCTACATCAAAAGTATTGTTATAAACCAGGGCGTTTTTACAGGACTCCAGATCGAGCCCGTCGCCGTTTTGTGAATACCAGGGATTACGCACATTCAGATTTCTTATTATCACATCTTCACTCATTAGAGGGTGAATGTTCCAGGCTGGGGAATTTTGAAAGGTCGGGCCATCAAGTAAGACAGTTTTACTCTCAACAATACTTACCATAACGGGCCGAAGAAAATCCTTTACTGAAGCTAATTCATCGTCATCAATTAAATCGGGGACGTTAAAATTACTACTGCTTTCATGACCTTTTTTTGATTTTTCTGAAGGAAACCACATTTTCTCATCCTCAGAAAGCACCCCTCCTGAATTTAAGAGCGTTTTCCACTGACTTGAGGTCATTTTCCCTTTTTTTACCGGACGCCAGGCATCACCGTTTCCATCTATAGTCCCTTTTCCAGTAATTGCAATATTTTCAACTTCTCTTGCTGAAATTGGGGATTGATTTCTAACAGTCTCTAAACCTTCAAAACTGGTTTCCACCAATTCGTAATCATCAAAATCACGACTAAAAAGCAACAATGCCCCAGCTTCCAAATGAAGGTTAATATTGCTTTCGAATTCTATTGGACCGGTAAGCCATATTCCGCGGGGAATTACAACTTTTCCGCCACCATTATCATGAACATTGGCAATAGCATCTGCAATGGCTTTAGTATTTTTTGCCAGTCCCCCTGCTTCAGCTCCAAAATCAGATATTTCTACTGAATAATCGGGAAATTCAGGCTCGGGTACGCGAGGCATATCAAATTCAATACCTGCGTAAACTTCCTCCATAGTCATTTCCTGTGCAGAAATAGTATTTATAAAAAGCATTACTAAAATGCTTAAACCTAATCTTTTCATCTCGTATGTTTTAATCAATTACTTAGAAAACCGGAACCAATCGAAATCGGCATAACCAGAATCGTTAATTTTATCTTCTTTAATTGCGAAAAGTCCGACCTTTGCACCAATCCATTTCCCTTCAACAGCTCTAAAAGCCTTGTTGTTTACTTCCTTAAAGTTTCTTCCGTTTTCACTATAACTGAAAGTGCACTGCGCATTTTTTTCAACTTCAACCCGTAAATGCACAGTATTGTCTTCCAGTTTGGTGATTACTTCTTCTTTCTCTTCACCTCCATTTTCAGCATCATCGTTATATGAATACACGAGATAAAACCCGTCTTCTTTGCTCTTTATAGCGATATAGGCATATTTCATCCCCATAACCAGCAATCCGGCTATTTCATTCTCAAGATCTTCATTCGGATTGAAAGTGAGTTTTGTAGTAGTAGTGAATTCTTCCGCAGGAAATTTCTGTAGCAACAAATTTGGCGCATCCCAAAGATTTTTACTCTCGTTTGGAATTTGTTGGGTATATAGCCTAAGCTGTTCTTCTGAAGGGTTCAGAAAAGACCAGGTGGCGTGTGGATTCCCGTGCCATTGCCATTGCAAACCAAGTTCATTTCCATCAAATTCATCAGAATCTTCAGGAGTCTTAATAGGATGCTCGCCGGTATCAGGCTTTTTATGCGTCATTACCGGTTGGCCGGTGCCGTCACCATCAGGATCTTCCCCCATAGTTGGCCAGCCGTTTTTCCACTCCATAGGTTGCAAATGCACGATTCGGCCATAAGCCCCTTTATCCTGAAAATGAATAAACCAATCTTCGCCGCTCCCAGTATCTACCCAGGCACCCTGGTGTGGGCCGTTGATATCGGTTTCGCCCTGTGCCAAAGAAATATGCTCTTCATAAGGGCCATATACATTCTCACTACGTAAAATCAATTGCCAACCGGTTGAAACTCCACCAGCGGGAGCAAAAATGTAATAATACCCGTCTTTTTTATAAAATTTTGAACCTTCCACCGTAGGATGATCTTTGTGACCGTCAAAAACAATTCTTCCTTCTCCAGTGGTTTTTGTGCCTTCTGCATTCATAAGTTTTACCACCAAAATACTTTTAATCCCTGCACGGCTACCGGCATAGGCGTGCACCAGATACGCTTTCCCATCATCGTCCCAAAGTGGAGCTGGATCGATTAGGCCTTTGCCTTCTTCAACCAAAACCGGTTCTTCCCAGGGACCTTCAGGATTTTCGCTTTTTACCATATAGATTCCAAAATCGGGATCACCCCAGTAAATATAAAATTCGCCGTTGTGATAACGGAAAGCTGGTGCCCAAATCCCATTACCATGTTGTGGAGTTTTAAAATGATCTACCGGAACCTGTCTCCCAAGGCCGTGACCAATCAATTCCCAATTCACCAAATCTTTAGAATGCAAAACCGGCAAACCAGGGGCCACATTGAAAGAGGAAGCGGTCATATAATAATCGTTTCCCACACGCACCACATCAGGATCAGAATAATCGGCGTGAAGCACGGGATTTTTGTAAGTGCCGTCTCCCTGGTCGCTTCCCCAAACTTCAGAAACAAAACTTTCCTGAGCTAGAATTTGTTGATTCAACGAAATTAGGAACAGACTAAAAAAAATGATATTATATTTACTGAAACTGGTTTTCATTATTCCAGTTTTCCGTTTTGCTGAAGGGTTTCCAGCTTTTGATTTAAATCGGCTTCAAAATCTTCTTTTGAAGTAATGCCTCCCGGTTCCTGTTCCCAGGCTGCCAGGAAATAATAGGTAACCGGTGTTTCCTGCTCTTTAAATACCACCAGGTGATCGTGTGGACCTTCGGTAATTTCTTTTACCTCATCAGTATTATAAAAAATGGCCATTCCTAGTTGATCTTCATCATCTACAAGGGTTTGTGCGCCATAAGTAGCGATATAAGCCCACTGGCCATCTTCGCTTTCCTTTTTTATTAATTCAACATCATCAAATTTTACAATCCCGGTGGTTAAACCAGAAATAGCTTCAGAAGGTGTTAATTCTACTTTTGTAAACCTGTCTTCATCAAAAATGCTAAGTTTAGCCTCCATGTCTATGGTTTTATCGCCAGTAGTCCAGCCTGAATAATCAATTTTCACTTCAGAAGAATTTTCTGAATTTGAAACTTCAGCAACCGTGTTTTCAACTTCTCTGAAATGGGCCACGGTATCATTCATATAACGCCCATAACTACCTATTCCGAGGGATTTCCCTGCTTTCAGGATATCCATTCCCCAGTCAGCTTTATCGTGATAGGAAGCAAAACCATCCTGTCCAACTCTATGCAAAACAATCGTATCGGACTTTTTTCCGAAGATATCTATGGCATTTCGCCAGTCGAGATAAAGCCTGTAGCCTACCTGGGAGTTTTCCCAGCCAGGTCCTTCGTATCTGATATACCAAGAATGATCGGTATGCTCTGCAGGCAGCTCTACACGAGAAACATTTTCAAATTGGCCGCCAATATATTCACGGCCTTGCCATTCCCCTCCTTTTTTCACCGAAATTTCGGCATAGGTAGTGTTTTCATCTTTTTGTTCAGTTTCGGTTACATTTTCTCCCTTTTCCTGCTCTTTATTCTCTTTGCAGGAAACCGTAAAAACGGCCAGGGCAAGAATTGCCAGTTCTAATCTTAGTTTCATAATACTAGTTTTTAAATGTTGGTTGCCAGTTATCATTTCCTTTTAAAATATTTTCTACGGAATAATTTTGCGCTTCTTCTTCGCTTAGTTGTTTAGACCATGACACTCTTTCTTCTGCATTGCTCCCTTTTCCGGTAGAATTATATTCAGCATAAAACGCGGTTTGTTCGGCTTCGGGTTTGCTCCAGTTATGCCAGCCTTCTTTTTTAATATGATCACCCATTTCAGTGTTTATAAAAACGGTTTGGGCATAATCGCGCCAGGGTCTGCCGAGATAAACGCTTTCTTTTGGGGCATCGCCGGTAAGTTTACAATTGATAAAAACAAAACCGTGTTCAGCATCTTTTTCAGTGGAAGCAGCGGTAATATAATGCCCGCCTTCTTTAGAATAAATTTCGCAATCTTCAAAAACCGCGGTAGACCAGCCAAAAATAAAATCGGTGGTACCTTCAATATAACAATTTTTATAATATTGCCTGCTATCCCGTCCATGCGGATAAAGCGTATCCTGAAACCCAAGAAAACGGCAATTTTCAAAAACAACTTTATCACCATCTACCCGAACCGCCACGGCCTGTCCTACCGCTCCAGCAGAATTTTCGAAAGTAATATTCTTTGCCTGAAATCCATCTCCAAAAACAAAAAAACTGGTTGAACCTGTGGTTCCCATTTCTTCACCAAACTTGTTCTTTTTAGAAGCATAATCATCGTAAGTGACTATGGTTTCTTCTGCACTTTCTGCAATAAGGTGCACATTGGTTTTTGAATCGGGTAGCACTAACTTTTCCTTATAAATTCCCGGTTTCAAAAAAATTATAGTTGGTTTTTTTCTGAAATCAGGCACGGCCATAAAAGCTTCCTGTAATTTGGTATAATCTCCACTCCCATTAGCAGCCACCACCATATCATAATCCTGGGCCTGAATACAGGTTATTGTAAAAAACAGAATTATGGATAATCGATATAACATGGGGCTTATTGATTTAGATTTTCATAATAAATAGAAGCTAAAATAAAAGGTCCAACTCCTTTTGGATCGTCATCCCTGATAATCTCGTTGATATAATATTCATAAGAACCATCTCGATAAGGATCACCTCCTAAACCGGCCACCCCATTAACCTTAGTGAGGCTGATGGTACCATCTTCATTTTCACGAACAAATTCTTCCAAAACGCCTTCATAAGCTTTAACTCCGGCTTGTTTATGATCTTCTGATAAATAACCCTTTTCTGCTCCTTTCAGCAGGAAATAAGAAAACATACTTGAAGCTGAAGCTTCCAGATAATTGCCTTCTCGCTCACCCTGATCCAGCACCTGATACCAGGTTCCGGTTTCATCCTGATACTTTAATATCCCATCGGCAAGTTTTTGCGCAACTTCGATAATATTTTTTCGTTCCGGATGATCTTCTGGTAAGAAATCTAAAACATCTACCAGCGCCATACTAAACCAACCAATACTTCTTCCCCAATAATTAGAAGAAAGTCCGGTTTCAGGATCTGCCCAGCGTTGTTCTTTGCTTTCGTCCCACGCATGATGGAATAGACCACTTTCTTCGCTGTAATGGTATTTATTTACTAAAGAAATTTGATTAGCCACATCATCAAACAATTCTGGCTCATCAAAATTTTTGGCGTAACGTGCTAAAAACGGTGAACCCATATACAAGCCATCCAACCACATTTGAGAGGGATAGATTTTTTTATGCCAAAAACCACCTTCTGAAGTACGAGGATGCTCCCGCATTTGGTCGCGCAACATCTCTACGGCTTTTTTATACTTTTCCTGATCGGTCTCTTTGTAAAGTCCGATTAGGAAACGCCCACCCTGAACGCGGTCAATATTATAATCTGACTGTTTGTAGGTTTTGATAGATCCGTCTTCCTCCACCATAAAATCGGCGAAATTCTTTATATAATCCAGGTATTTTGCATCGCCGGTTTCTTTATAAAGCTTCTCCATAGAAGTCATTATAAGTCCGTGGGTATATTCCCATTTCGGCTTTTCGTTAAAATCAAGCGTCCAGCCTTCCGGATTTCTTTTAATTTCAGAATCTGCCATCCAGGTGGAATATTTCTTTGTTTCCGTAGTATCTTCTTTTTCTGTCTTAGCGGAATCCTTATTCTCTTCGCCATTCTTACAGGAAAAAAGCATTCCGGTTAAAAGGAAAAGCAAAAGCGATTTTTGAAATAGTTGTGTTGTTATCATTGAAAGATTTATTTAAAAGTATGGTTCATAGTTTTTAAACCGGTCTTATAATCTAAAAGGATTATGGTAAATTGGGATAGAATTTTGCTATTGCAGGGCGTTATCCTGGTTATGATGACATTTACACCAAAGAGTGGTAAGTCCTTCATCTTTATTTAAATTTTTAAAATACATTCTCCACTTCTTTTTGAGTGTTACTGATTTATTGTGTAGCCTTAAATATTTAGCATAATTCACTTTATTATATATCATATTTCCTTTCAATTGGAATTATATCCTTTGATTTTCCATGTAAAATAGCATTTGTAACTTAAAAGAATCATGAGTCCACTTGTATCGCGGACCCATGAATCTTACACAAATTAATTAAAAATCTTACTGGTATGCAGGGTTTTGTTGAAAATCACGATTTTGATTTAAATCTATAGCTGATTGAGGAATGGGTCTTAAAATTTTAAGTTCACCATTTGCTCCATTGAAGTTTTCTTCCTCAATTAGAAAATGATGTGCTGAAGCCCTTTCTACCAATTTTCCAGTCCTTTTTAAATCAAACCATCTATGATACTCTCCCAACAATTCTCGTGCTCTTTCATCTAAAATATAGTCGATATCCAGATCACTTGATTCTGCTGGCTCTGCACCTGCTCTTCTCCTTACTTCATTTAAATACGTTAAAGCAGTCGCAGGATCATCAGCCTGTAAATATGCTTCGGCAGCAATTAAATAAGTTTCTCCTAATCTCGCTAAGATAATATCTCGAGTACTGGTTTTCTGTCCAAATGGCGCTGAAGGATCATCGAACTTTTTAACTGGAATAGTTTCATAATCAAAGTTCGGATTTTCTGAAGGCACATAAGAACCATATGGATGATAAGTTACTCCTGGATGAGCGGCTTCATAAGCTGCCTGATCTGAGCCGCTTTCCCATTTGGGCTCATAATAATGCTGAACTCCTAATGAAGAATAATCGGTTTCATTAAAATAATCATAATAAACATCAAATACCTCTTCCATAAAAGTGTTACCCCATCTTTCATCTCCTTGCTCGTAAAGATCTATAGCAAACTGAGTTGGAGTTAACGTATAGGTTCTATAAGGTGCTTCTCCTGCGGCTTCCGAGCCACCCTGATAAGGACCAAAGAATGATGTCTGCATATGTCCTAATTCAAATGGATCTGTACTAACAGAAGATGCATCATATTGTACTGAAAATACAACTTCTTCATTCATTTCATTACCAGGCCACCAAAGATCTTTAAAACTAAGATTTAATCCCTGGCCGCCGATAGCTGCATCTGCATACTGAGCGGCAGCATCAAAGTCTGAATCGCTACCAAAGGCTTCATAGCCTCTAGTTAAATGTACTTTAGCTAATAAATGTTGAACTGCCCTCTTATTTGCTCTACCTGTGTAACCACCATCTTCAACAAGATTCAAGGCTTCTTCAAGTTCAGAAATAATAAAAGTATAAACCTCTTCGGCTGAATTTCTATCAAATTCTAATACAGGATTTGATATATATTCTGTCACTAATCCAACTCCACCATATGTTTGAACCAAAAGGAAATAAGCATTTGCTCTCAAATATTTAATTTCCCCAATTCTATTTTCTAACTGAGGGGTAGAAGCTGTTAAATCTGAATAATGTATGCCCATGTTAGCTACCTGTATAGCTTTATACGCAGTATTATATAAGTGCCCAACACCTTCAGATGAAGGGTTTAGATCTGAATATTGACTTAAACCGGTTGGTTCTGCATCCCTTCCTTCAGCATATAAATCTGTTCCAGCAGAAAACAACCAGGGTTCATTGCCATAAATTGCTCTTAGCTGAGCATAATTAGAATTAACTAATCCCTCGAAACCTTCTTCTGTTGTATAAAATGCCTCCCCAGTTACATTAGAAAGATTTTCTTCCTCAAGATAATCTTCGCAAGAAGTAAACAGAAAGATTATTGCTGTTATATTTAAAAGTATTTTTTTCATCGCTATTACTTTTTAAAATTTTAAACTAAAACCTAATTGATAAGTTATTGAACTTACCCTACCAATTCCTAAACCGGCAGAAGCCCATTCAGGATCATACCCCTCATAATCGGTAAATACAAATGGGTTTAAAATATTTCCATAAATCCTTAATTTATTAATCCCAAGATTTTGATTCATGTTTTCTCCAAAGGTGTATCCCAATGCAATATTTTTAACTTTTACAAAGGATGCATCTTTGTAATATCCAACCTCGTCATTTCTCCAAAAGCTTCCTTCATTACGAGGCTGCGGATGAGTATTAGATGCTCTTGCTGGCAAACCGGCATTATTCTCTGGCACATACCAGTCTATATTGAGTTTTTGACGACCACGGTCTCTGGTGTTAGCAAAATTTGAATGAAAAGGACTGTATACAAATACACCCTGGTTAGTAATTATAGAAGTAGAAAGGTCGAAGTTCCCAACCTTCAAACTACTAAAGAAACTACCACTCCAATCTGGATTTGCAGAACCTAAAATTATGCGATCTCCATCTGGAGTATAACGACCGTCTCCATTAACATCCAAAAGTTTCTCCTGACCTTCTTCCATTCCGTAAGACTCAGCTTCGGCCGCTTCATTAGCCTGCCATATACCGGTAAATTTATAATTGTAAATTGCATCTATAGATTCACCAATAAAAAGATTATTACCAATATCATCCATTTCATCCTGGCCGTATATTGACTCTATGCTATTTGTATTTTTTGTAAATGTGAATGAAGTGGTCCAGGTTATATTATCAGTTTGTACATTTCTAGTGGTAAGAGCTATTTCTACCCCTTTATTACTTACCGAACCTACGTTTGCACTAATAGACTCCCAACCCGTTTCTAAAGGAAGTTGTTGCTGCAATAATAAGTCATCTGACAACCTATCGTATAGATCTACACTACCTGTAATTCTATTTTTAAGAAATCCAAAATCAACCCCAAAATTCACTTCCCGGGTTTTTTCCCAACCTAATTGGGAATTTGCAATAGAGGCGGGCAGCCATCCATTGGCCGTAGAACCATTAAAATCATAGAAAGTTTGTTGATCTAATGTATTTAAGGTTGAATAGGGATCTATAATATTATTTCCTGTAAACCCGTAGCTCAATCTTACTTTTAAATTTGAGATAGAATTTTGATCATGCAAGAATGGCTCCTCAATAATTCTCCAGGCAATTGCTCCTGATGGAAAAGAATCCCACCTGTTCTCCTGAGATAATAATGATGAACCATCCCATCGGTTAGAAAAGGTTAATAAGTATTTATCTTTATAGGAGTAATTTAATCTCAACGCGTAAGAAGTTAAGGTTTGTTTGATGAAATTAGATCCAAGATTAAATGTGCTTTGCTCTCCACTTCCTATGTTATAAAAACCAGTATCGAACGGCATATTTCGTGAACTTACAAAAGAACTTTCTGTTCTATTTGAATATAAACTATATAAGCCCAGGAGATTGAAATCATGTACATCATTTAAGGTATGATTAATATTAAACTGATTATCCCAGGTATAATTGAAGTTTTCCCTACGCTGCATATCTGCTGAAGGCAAATCATTATTACTTACTCCTCGGTTTGTCATCGCTCCCCAGGAACGTCCTCTCCTATAATTTTCCAATCCTGCTGAAAAAGTTGTTTTTAACGACAACCACTCTAAAGGGTTATATTGAAAGTATGTGCTCCCAATTAAGTTCCAGCGTCTTACATCATCAGATGAATTATTGATTTCCAAGATAGGATTATAAGTACTCGTTTTATTGATTAAGAAATCCCCATTAGCATCAGTAAGTTTACCTGGCATAGGAAACAGCTCACCATCAAGACCATAAGGACTTAAATAAGGATTAAGTCTAAAAGCTTCTCTCATAGCTAAATCGCTACCAAGATTTTGCTCTGTTAAAGCAACAGTAAAATTAGCACCAGCTGTAAATTTTTCGTTTATATTATGATTTAAACCAGCTTTAAAAGTATACTTGTCTAAAGATTCATTTTCAACATTACCAGTCTCTTTTTGATAACCTAAGCCTAAATTATAGCCAACACCACTATCTGAAGTTCCTGAAACATTCAAATAACTATTTTGTTGTATCCCACTCTTAAGAACAGCATCGTACCAATCATAAGACTCTCCACTATTAACCCTATTAAGTAATTCTGAATTTGAGTCTCCAATAACTGCGTCAAATAAGGTTTCTTCGGTCACCTGGCCGGTTTCAGGATCTGTGCCGGCAGTTGCTAAATAAGCAGATTGATGATAATCCCACCATTTTTCTGGTGACATCATGTCGGGCAATCTTGCCACCTCTTTAAATCCAATAAAATTATCAAAAGAAATATTCAATCCAGGCTTGGCAGATGCACCACTTTTTGTGGTTACTATAACAACCCCATTTGAACCTCTAGAACCATAAATAGCTGTAGAAGAGGCATCCTTAAGCACATCTATACGGTCTATATCTTGTGGGTTTAAAAAATCAATATCGTTGGTTGGAACACCGTCTACTACATATAATGGCTCAACATTTCCTCCCATAGAGTTTTTACCCCTCACCACAATATCAAAACCATCACCAATACGACCGGTTGAAGTGTTAATTTGTACCCCGGGAACATTTCCCTGTAAGGCTTCCAGAGGATTGGTTAAATTTCTTTCCGTCATTTCTTCTGAACCAACACTACCAACTGAACCCGTTAAATCTGTTTTTTTCAATGTACCATAACCGACAACAACAATTTCGTCCATAGCTTCCAAATCAGGCTGCATAATTATTTGAATTACATCCTGACCTTCAACATTTACCTCCTGAGAAACATAACCTATAAAGCTTGCTACCAATGTAGCATCTGATGAAACACTGAGGGAGAAATTACCATCAAAATCTGTGGCAGTACCTTTACTAGTACCTTTTTCAACAATACTCACACCCGGCAAAGGTGTTTGTGTGTCACCGTCTATGACAGTTCCTGTAACTTCCACTTCTTGCTGCGCATAGCTCATTACACTAGTCCCCAGAAGAAAGAAAATCAAGAAAAGTCTAGAAGCAGACTTTCTAATCAATTTAATTTTTCTCATAATTCAAAGCTTTTAATAATAGTTAATTCGTAAAATTTTAAATCGCGGTACAAAATGAATAGCGTGAAAAACTATTTTGTAATCGATTACCCAAACGTAAACATTTAATTAAATTTCCCAAAACATTTGGCTTTTAAAATTTGATATTTTATTTTAAATGGGTGAAAACTAGTATTTTTAACATTTTTACCACCTATTTATTGCCGATTTTTAATAGATCGAATCAAACACATTCATTTATGTAATCGATAACACAAATGAATGTGTTTGATTTTAAAGATCACTTTCCTTCCAACCCTCTCTTTTTAAATCTTTTTTTTGATGATTATAAAAATTAAGTCCCCGTAAGTTTTTTTAACACAGGCTTTGAATGCTTGCAAGTTTTAATTACTACCCAACCCTTTTTGGATTAATGATGTCATTAGTATAAATTTTCGTAAGAATCGCCGGGTAAAAATTATCACCTAAAAAGCCAACCTGCCATTAACCTTTGTACTACTGACTTATCTTCCTCTATCATAGAATCGATAAAGGCCAGATATTTTTCGTCATGAAATTTATTTAAGGTCGTTCTTTAAAGTTTTATCCAGAAAATCCAGCGTATAGGTTAATGTTTTTTCAAACCAGGGTTCCATAAGCCAAAAAGAATGGGGTGAATCGGAAATGGTATGCACTTCAGAATAAATTTGATGTTTTTCAAGAATTTTCAGCATATCGTCACGCCCGGCATGAAAACGTGGTTGTGCGCTATTTATAAAAAGGGTGGGCGACGTATTTTCACTTACATATTCCAGCGGGGAAGCATCTTTCCAGTTTTGCAGATTATCAGTTTGGAGTCCGCCCAGCCATAAACCGGCAATTTCACTTTCTTCGGCTTCTGGATGGATAAAAGATACGATCCCGTCAATATTCACAATAGCCTGAACCTGATCCTGGTTTTTATATTCATCTTCAAGAAATTTCTTATTTCCTGAGGTCACCCCGAGCAATGTTGCAAGCTGTGCCCCGGCTGAAGTTCCTAAAACAGCAATTTTATCTTTATCTATTGCAAATTCCGAAGCATTTTTTCGCATCCAGGAAATCGCGGTTTTTAAATCGTGAACGGCGGCCGGAAATTTTGCTTCACGGCTTAAGCGGTAATTGGCTACCACCGCAACATAACCGTTTTTAGCAAGATGTTGCCCCATAATTTGTTGGTTTTCCTTACTTCCGGAAACCCAACCCCCACCGTGAATTAAAAGAACGGCAGGATGATTTTTTCCTTTTTTTGGCGAATAAACATCGGCTTTTAATTCACTTCCGTCGATTTCTCGGTAAACCAGGTTTTCCCGGGCTATAATTTTACCTGATTTTAATGGCTGAATTGGTTTTATAAACGGGTAATCCTTTCTGAGTTTTTGGTAAGTAGTTTCAATGGTGTAAGGTGATACTGAAATAGGCTTTCCTTTAAAGAGCGTAAAGTTTTTCATTTCATCAAAAACCAGCTGAGCAACTGCTTTAGCACCTTCCGGTTGAAAATGAGTATTATCATTCTGCCCATCAAGATAAGCTTCATATTTTCCGGGCGGCAGATTCATAAAATAGTTTTCAGTTACATAATCCTTCCCTTTTTTGGTAAAAAACTTCTGTGAACTTTTATTTAAATCAATTAGATGCACGGCTAGCTCTTTAGCTATTTCTTTAACGGCAGGATCATATTCGCCGTGAATATTACCGAGTTCCCCATCTTCCCAGGGATAATTCCTGGCCACCGGAGTAAGTAAAATTGGAATCGCATTTTTCTCCCGTGTTTGTTTCACGAAAAGTCTTAAAAATTCTTTGTAACCTTCTACATCCACATATCTTTCATGCTTTTCCTTTGAAGCATCATTGTGCCCAAACTGAATTAATACCAAATCGTTTTCTTCCAAATCTTCATAAATCGCACGCCAATGCCCCTCCTGAAAGAAAGTTCTTGTACTGCGACCACCCCTCGCACGATCATCAACCTCAACACTATCAGTTTTCACAAGTCCGTTTACTTTTTTAAGGCTGTCTTTTACAAAAAACTGCTGAAAAACCTGCCCCCAACCCATAAGCGGATAGCGCGTTTGCATATAATCTTTTCCAGGCTCGTAATTATCAGAATAATCGGCCATTGTAGAATCGCCGGCAAGATAGATGGTAGTGACAGCAGGATTTTCCACTAAATCATTCAAATATACTTCCAGGTTGGTATATGTTTTATGGAGGTCATAAGCTGTATCATCAGCTTTTTGGGGGGGTAAGTTATTGGCTATTTCCCAGAAATCGGGCATGCCGTCATTGTCGGAATCCTTTTCAGAATCGCCAGACTTTAACTCCGGCCAACCACCTACGTCTTCCTGAGAATCGATAATCCCTTTCTTAAAGGTAGGGGTGTTTTTTCGAAGATCGTTGACAACACGATTATCTACCGCATCCCGCTGCATACTGGCTCCGGAATTTTTCAACACCAGTTCATAAGCCTTGCGGGCACGTTGTGTTGTCACATTTCCTGAAACATCCCTGGCTTTTTCCATTCGTGCGGCAACGGGATCTTTAACGTCCACTCCCCTCCAGTTGTTTTCAGTCACTTTTTCTGAACCTTCCATAAAATTTCCATCGATGTAAAAATTCCCATAAGGCTCATAAGGCTCCAAAATTCTGTCCCTTTTTGAAGAAGAAGTTGCGGGTCCAGGTTTAAAATAATTATTGATCATGTTATAGGTGCCGTTTTCACCTCCATAAATGCTGTTACTCCCCCAGTTATAAATAACATTATTCCTGAAATCAACAAATTCATCCTCCGAATTAGCAGTAGTTTCAGAACCGCTGAAACGGGGGTTTCGGCTATTGTTATTGGCAATTAAGTTATGATGAAAAGAAGCTTTTTCTCCCCCCCAAATACTACCGTAACCATGTGCGCCTTTAGCATGTACCGAATGGTTTAAAGCTTCAGAAATTATACACCATTGCATGGTGAAATTTTTGTTACCATAAAACGATGCATTTTCATCGGTCGCCCAACTTATTGAACAATGGTCAATGATTACGTTCTTGGTATCTCTACCTCCAAGGGCATCGCCAACTGCTTCATTACTATCTCCCATTCTAAACCGCATATACCTAATTATCACATTATCGGCTTTTACCGAAACCGGATAACCTTTTAAGGTAATTCCTTCTCCTGGAGCGGTTTGCCCGGCTATGGTAAGATTGCCCTTACCTCTATTTATATCTAATGGTGATTTAAGTTCTATTGTACCTGAAACTTCAAACACAATGGTCCTGGGACTGCTTTTTACAATACCTTTTCTAAGACTTCCCTCTCCATCGTCATTAAGGTTTGTCACTTTATAAATTTCACCCCCTCTTCCTCCGGTAGCATAACGACCAAAACCTTCGGCAGAAGGAAAGGCCAATTCTTGCGCCTCTACCACGAACGGAGCAGAGAGAAGACCAATAACCAGTAAACATTTTTTAAAAAAGGGAACCATCATATATTTAGTTTTTCGATTAGTTTAAGGTTCTGATTTGGATTATTTCACTATTCGACCTTCCCAGGCAGGGTAATCGGTTTCGAGTAATCCCTGAGCATAATTCTTTAAATAGCTGTAACCCATTCGGCGTTCGTGTTCTATTTCGTTCAGTTCATCTTTTACAATTCCGTCCCTTCCAACAAACATTGGGCGTCCAGTTCCAATTTCGTTAAATCTCGCCCAAAGTGGATCGCCATTTGGATCGTTAACTACCACCCGGTCACGCCCTCCGGGAAAATCGGGTGTATCTATAAAGACAACTTTCTTCCCGGTTATTTTGTGTTCTTTAAACCAGTTAACGGCCTCACGAACAGCTCTTTTTACCTCTTCAGAAGGATTTTGGATTTCCATGAGGTATTTAACAATTCCCACGCTCTCTCCTCCACTTAAGGAAGGTAATTCGTAATTCCTTGCTTTTGCCGGACTCAAATCTTCCCGGTGATGTTGAGCACACCAAACGGTGCCTTTTCCATCTATGCGCACCTGCATTCTAAGAATTACCTCCAGGCCTTTATCAATTGCTTTTTTCGCGTTTTGGCGGCGTTCGATATCTATAAACCCATAAGGTTCTTTTTGAAAAGCTATATCTCTCAGCAAATTCATAACACCTATCATTGCACCATCATTAAAAGTAATATGTTCGTAATATCCTTTCCTAATTGGAAAATACTGCGGCCACCCCCCATTCTCATATTGAGCAGCCAAAAGAAAATCTACACCTTTGAGAAAAGAATCTTCGTATTTTTTATCGCCGGTTTCATCAAAAACTTTTGCGAGGTATCGCATCTGGGTATGGGTAGCTCCATTATCGATAGTGGTACCGGATTTAACAGACTTCTTTTCCTCTAAGGAAGCTTTTTTTTGGAAATCGAGGGGTTCGGCCATATCGATATTCTTTAACCAGCCTCCGTTATTATTTTGGTAGAGTAAGACATTATCCGCTATTCGTTTTGCATCCTCAGAAGCATACCATTGCTTTTCCTGTCGCTGCGCTTCTCCCCAGGAAATTTGCTCAACATTTTGGGCATTTGTTTTTACCGAAATCAACATAAACAGAGGGATAAACACAAAAACCAGGGCATTTTGGCAATTGATTTTTTCACTAGTTATAATTTGGAAAAGTCTCATATTAAAATCTATTTTTTAGCGGAATTTTTGCATTTTTTCTATCTTCTCCCTTGGATCCAGTTATCAGTCCCTGGAGGATTGGTATAAGTGCTGCCCAAAACATTCTCTATCGTGTATTCCTAAATCTCCGCTTCAGAGAGTTGAACTGCCTTCCTGTACCGATTTGAAATTACCGTCGCCACCTTTTGCTACTATATAACCATAACTTTGGGAGTTCTCTTCTGCTGCTTAACTTTTTCCTGATCGCAAACCGAAAAAGGACAAAACAGTCGCTAAAAAAATAATTGACTTTAACATCCTAACTGTTTTGGCTTTCGGAGATATCCTTGTCAGGCTGTGATGTTAACCTCGACATTATTAAAAGCGGTGCTAAGATCATTCCCGTTTGTTTCTTTCTTTTTGGGAACCAGTCCCATCTCTTCCTTCCAGTCATCACGCATTCAATCTTCTTATAGGGTCAAGGAGTGGCTCCACTGAAGAAAGTTCCGGTCAACCTCCAACATCCTACTGGCAAACAATGATACTGCTTGCACGAAAGTTCCGTTCAATTTTCATTGTCTTTATCGACCTCAGAATAGTTTCGCAACTGCCATGGAATTGATCCAAAAGGGTTATTTCCTGATTCGCTTTCGAGTCTAAAGCTCAGCAAACCTGTGTTTCAAAAAATTAAAGGCACTATTAACCGAATTATGAAAAAATTCAATCAATAGTGCCCAATTATAAATAATTCAGCTTAATATTCAAACGCTCCTAAATCTGGTGCCGAACCGTTAAAAGGCAAACCTACATCCACTCCTTTGTCGATCAAATCGCTACCAGGGGTTAGATGGAAAAAGCTAACATCCGGAAGACTTCCATCTTCTTTTCTAGGCCCCGTCAGCTCTTCATAATCAATGGTTTCAAAGTCTTCAAAAGTCGTCTCAATACCATCCATCCAGCTATTGTTTGTAACATCGAGAGTAGTTGCATCGATGCTTCCTACTTCTCCAAGTACATTACTGTTCTTAATGGTTAACTTTTCCAGAGGATTTGTATTGCCAAAAGCATAATTCCTTCCATTATCATAAGCAGAGCAGTTGTATAGAGTTACATTACCCCTATTACTGTTATGGTCAAAACCATCAGATGCGTTACCAACTGCTAAACAATTCATATAAATAGCATCATGCTTTAAATCCTTGTTATCGCTTCCTCCGGTTTTAAATCCGTTGCCATCACCGCCGCTCGCGGAACCATCTTTTAAATAACCATTTTCAATAGCCCAGCAATTTTCATAAGTGGTAGTGACATTATCATTATCTCTTAAATAGCCATCCCAGCCATCATCAAGATTTCTCCAGGCTCTACAACCAACAAACTTATTCCCTGTCCCTACCTTTAACTTAGCTGCAAATCCGTCTGCATTTTCAAGTGAAGAATCGGCATTAAAGAAGGAGTCACAATTCAGGATCGTGTTATTAGCAGCGCCATTATCTAATTGAAGTCCAGTATCTGAACATTCTGAAAAGGTACTGAACTCAATAATATTGTTATTACCAGAAATTAGCATCCCATTATCCCCCGCTTTATAAACATCAATGCCCTTAATATGCCAGTAACTTGCCTCTAATCCGATTCCTCTGTTAGACGAATTTTCAGACATTGAGGAAAAATCAAATTTCGGCCTGGAATCATCTTCCGGATGTGCTAATAATGAAATCATATTACTTGCACTACCACTAGTGTTAATCTTAATGGTTGAATCAAAAGTATACTCACCTCCACGGATATAGATATTTTCACCTGGCATAGCCGCTGCAATAGCATCTAAAATTTCCTGTGAAGTACTTACCACTTCACCTTGTATAGAAGATATATTCTCACCAGTCCTAAAAGAAAATGTGTTGCTTATAGCTGTATTCTTCCCATCGGTGGTTTCTACGTGCCAGTAATAAATGCTATTAGCCTCAACTTCAATTTCTATAGAGGTTTCTGTAAGACCTGTCCACTCTTCAGGTGGTTCCTGATCGCCGTCTACTGTATCTGCATACAAGGTATAGGTTAAAGGATCTCCATCTGTATCGGTTGAGGCAGCTTCCCATTCCAGCGTAACTTTCCCATCTACGGGTGAAACCATTACCCCAGAGGCAGGTGACATAAGCGTTGCAGGAAAAGGTACATTATTAGAACCGGGAACGCCAGCAACATAAAACCTGTAAGATTCTGAAGCTGTAGTTTCTTCTCCATCATTCTTTGAAATAACCGTCCAGGTGTAAGGATTACCTCTTTCGAGCCTTACGACTATAGAGGTGGTATTAAGGTTTGGTCTCTGAGTAACTTCCTGAGTAGCCAAATTAGTGATCACAAGATCATATTTTTCGGCATCACTCGCTTCACCCCATTCAAAAGCTACTTCGGCCATATTAGCTACAACGTCTCCAACCTCACATTCTGTATTATTCTCCGGAAGTACCAAACTAGCTACTCCAGGGACCGCATCATTAATTACCTCAGCATCATCATCTTTAGAGCATGACACCGTTATAGCACCCATCATAAAAATCAGGAGCAGTTTGTAATAAGGTATATTTATAGGTTTTTTCATGATTTAATAACTTTTATAGTTTTACTTACAGTGGCTGACTTTAATAGAAGTAAATAAATTCCATTTCTATAATTGGTAAGGTCAAGCTGTATAACTCTGTCTGCAGGAACTTCCATATTTTCTGATATATATTCCTTTCCGCTAAGATTAATCAGGGATACATTTACCTTAGTATCTGTTCCATTGATATATACCTTAAGGTCGCCTTTGGTAGGATTTGGGAACACTACAATATCTTCAGACAGTAAGACCTCTTTATAAAAAATGTCCTGACATTCAGAATCTGTAGAGATGGTAAACTTGTTTTTACCAGCTTCCAAATCTAAAACCACTCTTGATTGTGATGTGGTTGAGATTTTACCATTGTGCTCAATCTTATAAAGATTAGCTCCATCCAGTGAGAAGCTCACCGTATTATTTGCATAATTTACAGAAGAATAGGCTTCTAAAGGCATTGGTCCTTCTATGGTTACATTAAAACATTGTTCATATTCCTGTCCATCTATAGTTATACATATATCATATGTACCCGCCGAGAGATTCTCAATATTCGCCGAAAAATCATTAGAAGATGATAAGGTAGCAGATCCGCTACCTGCACCAGATACTGATACATTATAGGTGTAATCAGGGTCTTCTGCTCTGATGCTTATAAAGCCGTCACCGTTTCCATTACAACTTACATCATGCACAGATATACTAAAATTATCTGCCGCCAGGTTGAAAATTTCACAACCAAAAACATCTACAGTGGCTCCTTCTGGAGTATCCGGACAATTATCCTCAAAATTTATGATCCCGTCTCCATCATCATCTTCACATACATCTCCAATACCATCATTATCAGAATCCGCCTGATCAGGGTTTGGGGTTGAGACACAGTTATCATCAGCATTTAGAATTCCGTCATTGTCTATATCCCCATATGGCCCATCTGGTTCAGGTTCAAAAACTATATCGTGCGTGGCTTCAGCGGTTATTTCCAATTTATTTTCCGGAATATAATAACCATCTACACCTTCACTCTCTATGGTATATTTAATATTTGGCTCGAGTTTTACGCTGTATGTACCCGCATCTGTATCAATTACTGGTTTTGGAACATAAAGCCCATCAGCACCAGGATCAGGAGTAAATGTTAAACCTAAATCTCCGATTTTCTCGTCAAGTCCGGTAATTGATCCGGTAACGGAATAAATTTCGACTTTTTCAATAGTTATATCATAAGTAGTGGTGCTCTCAGTAACTTCTAATGAAGTACCATTAGAAATTATGTAACCATCAGCTCCTTCCAGAGAGATGCTATACTCAAAGCCGGTGGGTAGGTCAACCTGGTACGAACCATCAGTTGGTCTAACGTTCCATGTTTTTCCTTCTTCAATGGAGAATTCTATTGAATAGTCTTCGGGGATTCCCGGAGCTTCTGTCACATCTACATTACCCGTTAAGTTGGCGTACGTGGCAGGTTTACGAATAATTCTAAAATAACTGGGCTTGTCGGCCGTATCATAAATGTGATAGGTTCCACTAGCCTTTGCCACAAAGCTCACTTCCTGAAGATCACCACCCACACTTACAACATCATTCTGTAATTCAGGATCCGCGACATATTCAAAGTGAAGCTCACCAGCACCATCCTGTCCAAGCACCCAAAGGTTTACTTTGTCATCTTCAATGAGATTCAAACTCATATACCGGTCGGTAGCGCCTCTGGAATTGATATAAACTCTTCCTTTGAACTCCTCGAAATCATCAATGTTTTCATCATATCGGGTCAAATTCGTATTGGTGGTTCGTAAACGGTCACTTCCGCCTCCAACAAAACTAAGATCACCAGCTGTAAAATCGGGCAAAGTATTGCCTGAAGTTCCTGGCGTAATAGATTCATCGTACCAGGAGTTAATTTCGGATTCATTCAGCATATTGTTATACTGAGTCTCCTCGAGCTGGGTAGCTCCAAAATCCCACACATCTGCAAGACCCTCTATATAAACTCCATCTTTCAATATGACGATGTCAAATGAAGCGGTACTTTCTGTTACTTCCAGACTAGAACCACTGTTGATGGAATAACCCTCAGCTCCTTCCAGAGAAACCTCATACTGATAACCAACAGGAAGATCTACACTGTACGAACCTTCTCCTGTAGCTGAAATATTCCAGGTATTCCCGGAATCATTGGAGAATACAAGGTTATAATTTGAAGGAATACCTTCAGCTTCTGCCACATCTACATTACCGGTGACTGTAGCATAATTGAAACTTTGTCTAGCAATCCTGAAATAACTCGGTTTATCGGTATCATCATAGATATGATAAGTACCTGTGGCCTTTGCAGTAAATTTTAATTCGGTGAGTTCTCCTCCTACAGCTACTACATCATCTTGTAGTGTCGGATCAGCCACATATTCAAAATGGATATTTCCAGTACCATTCTGGGTAAGCGCCCAAATTGTTACTTCATCGCCCTCCTCTAATTCAAGACTGAAATACCTGTCTGTAGCTCCAGATGAATTAATATAAACTCTTCCTTTGAACTCCTCGTGATCATCAATGTCATCATCATATTGGGTCAGATTCGTATTGGTGGTTCGTAAACGGTCACTGCCGCCTCCCACAAAACTAAGATCACCAGCTGTAAAATCGGGCAAAGTATTATCTGAGCTTCCTGGCGTAATAGATTCATCATACCAGGAGTTGATAATATCCTCCGTTAATTTGTTGTTGTATTGAGACTCGTCCAGTTGTGTTGCACCAAAATCCCAAACATCGGTAAGACCATCGCTCCCGCCGCTTCCAACTTCCTGGGCAGCACTTTTTCGGGTAATTCTAAAATAGCTGGGTTTATCGTTATCATCATAGATATGATAAGTTCCTGCGGCCTTTGCAGTAAATTTTAATTCGGTGAGTTCTTCTCCTACAGCTACTACATCATCTTGTAGTGTAGGATCAGCCACATATTCAAAATGGATATTTCCAGTACCATTCTGGGTAAGCGCCCAAATTGTTACTTCATCGCCCTCCTCTAATTCAAGACTGAAATACCTGTCTGTAGCTCCAGATGAATTAATATAAACTCTTCCTTTGAACTCCTCGTGATCATCAATGTCATCATCATATTGGGTCAGATTCG
>Ga0307486_1000621_pt1 | contig 31073 bp, 26 predicted proteins | sample CBIW02metaG_FD_203663 | JGI IMG/M metagenome (GOLD analysis project Ga0307486, IMG submission 203663) | Sea-ice brine microbial communities from Beaufort Sea near Barrow, Alaska, United States - CBIW 0.2 | ecosystem: Environmental > Aquatic > Marine > Coastal | place: USA: Alaska | collected... | reverse complement strand
TCGACTTGCGATCACCCGGGACGACGGCGTGTCGGCAGAGAAGTCAGGCAATGACCCATCGATGGGCTCCCAGTAGTTCATGACATCCACCACGACCTTGCCTGCCAGTGGTCCCGGGTCAATGGATACGAACTTGTGTAGCGGCACGGCCAGAATCACGATGTGCGCTCCGTCTAGGGCCTGCGCAGCGTCCATCGGGATCGCGCCAGGTGCCATGACATTCACGATGAGCTCGATTCCTTGGACGGAACCGGAACCGACTACCCGTACCTCGTAACCTGCGGCAATCAGGGCGCGCGCTAGTGCGGTCCCCACTCTGCCTGCGCCGAACACCGTCACCACCGGGCGCGGTTCCTGATTGCCCTGCTCAGAGTGTGTCACCCCATCATTGTGCGCGCCAAGATCCGCCTTGGAATTCTGGGACGATACAGAGGCCAAGGAATGCTTATCGCCAAATGTTGTTGACATATCAACGGAACACTCAGTTGCGGCACGCTATTCCGCTGGTCAAGAGCGAGCGTGGGCACTGTGACAACACTCAAGAACGGACGGACGGCCATGCAACTTGGAGTCATGAGCTTTGGTGACCGGCGCATCGTCCCGGGCACCGGGAAGCGTCTTCCCGTCGCGCAGGTACTCAAAGAGCAACTCGAACGCATCGTGCTCGCTGAACAGGTAGGCCTCGATTTCTATGGCCTAGGCGAACACCACCTTGAAAATTATGCTGTTTCGAACCCAGGGACAGTCCTTGCCGCCGCCTCATCGCTCACCAAGACGATCACGCTCGGCACCGCCGTGACTGTTCTCAGCACGGATGATCCAGTGCGACTCTTTCAACAGTTCACCACGCTCGACCAACTGAGTGAGGGCCGCGCGGAGATTATGGCTGGTCGAGGTTCCTTCACGGAGAGCTACCCGCTCTACGGCTCCTCGCTCAACGACTACGACGCACTCTTCGATGAGAAGGTACGGCTGCTGCTGCAGTTGAGCGAGTCCTCCCCCATCACCTGGTCGGGCAAGTTCCGCAGTGCTCTCGACAATGCCGAGGTGCTGCCGCGACCCTTCGGAGAGCGACTTAAGGTCTCGATCGGGACCGGAGGAAACCCGCAGTCCTCGGTCCGTGCAGCGGTGCTGGGCGCGCCCGTGGTCTACGCGATCATCGGTGGGCTTCCCGAGCGTTTCGCCCCCCTGGTAGACCTCTACCGTCGCGCATTTGACCAGTCCGGTCCGCACTCGCAAACTCCGCACGTCACGATGACCGGGGTGGGGCTTGTTGCTGAGCGCTCGCAAGACGCCAAGGAGACGTTCTACCCGTATTGGAATCAGATGATGAAGTACGGGGCGCAGGCTCGCGGCTGGGCAGTCCCAGGCAGAGCCGATTACGACCATATGGTTGACGGCGCCTCGCAAATCTTTAGTGGCTCCCCCGATGAGGTGGCGCAGCGCCTTTTCACCGTGGGCCAACTGACCAACGCGGACCGATACTTTATGCAAATGGACTGGGCCGGTGTCCCCCACCATCACGTCATGAAAGCGATCGAATTGATCGGCACCCGCATCAAACCACAGGTCGACGAGGCCTTCCGCGGACAGGTGCGGTAGGCCGATGCCTTCGTTGGGCACCAGCACCCAGGTAGTGATCATCGGCGCGGGGCAGGCAGGGCTGTCAACCGCCTACCACCTGTCCCGTCAAGGCCTCGTTGCCGGTCGCGACCTCATTATCTTGGACCGGGGTCCCGATGCAGGTGGCGCCTGGCAGCACCGATGGAACGCGCTACGGGTGGGTGACGCCCACCGAATCCATGATCTGCCGGGGATGAGCGAGACCGGGCTGTCCTTCGCCACCGCCCCAATGGATCTGCCCGCGAGGGACGTCGTGAGGGACTACTACGCCGCGTATGAGGACCACTACGCACTCGATGTGCGCAGGCCTGCAACGGTGACTGCCGTGCACCGCGACGGTGACGGTGACGAGATCACGGACGGCTTCAGTGTCGGCGTGACGGTACCCACGGGCGCCGTAAGCTATCGCACTCGCGTCGTAGTCAACGCCTCGGGTACCTGGGCCCGCCCGCGCGTGCCGCAGGTCGCAGGTGCGGATATCTTCGCCGGAGTTCAGCTCAGCACACCCCAATATGTGTCGGCTAGTGAGTTTGCGGGCAAGCGCGTCGCGGTAGTGGGCGCGGGCACCTCTGCGCTGGGATTCCTGGATGAGCTCACGACGGCTGGTGCAGACACCACCTGGTTTACCCGGCGGCCGCCTAAATTTGTCAGTATGGAAGAGGGGCTGGACCGCAATCTGGGCGTAGCAGCGGTGCAACGCCAGGACAACGCGGCCCAAGCCGGCCGCCGACTGCCCAGCATCGTGGGCTCCACGGGACTTCCGTGGAACTCACGCGCACGTAGGCTCGAACCGAGCGGTGCGCTCACTCGCCACCCCATGTTCGCGCGTCTTGTGACGGACGGCGCCGTGGCATCGGACGGGACCCACATCGCTCTCGATGCTGTCATTTGGGCGACGGGTTTCGATGCAGAACTAGACCACCTGGGCTCCCTCGCGCTGGACGCCACCGAGGGTGGAATCACCGTCAAGGACGGCGAATCCGCGGATGCACTTGGGCTCTTTCTTGCCGGCTACGGCCCGCAGGCGAGCACCATCGGCGCTAATCGTGCGGGGCGCGCCATGGCCCGGCTCATCATGAAGAAATTGGGCTGACCGCCGGCGACCCGGAGCCGCTCGTCGGCTGGTCTGGCTCGCCCAGTAGGGCTCGTGCCAAGAGGGTCGCACCGACCACGGCGGCGGGCATGGTGGCCACCGCACCGAACGGAACCAGGAACAGCAAAAACACGGTGGACCCAAAGCCCAATGACACCGAACGCTTCGTGGCGAGCAGCGCTCGACGTTGTTTGAGCGACACTGTGCCGCGCCGCGAGAGCGCGAATGTGGTGAGTTCCAGGGCGAGGAACCACCCGCCAAGAAGCACCCCGAGCACGAATGCGGTGACGGTACCCACCACGGGTATCAGTCCCACCAAGAACAACGCCAGCGTGAAGAGCAGAGTGATGCCTAAAATCCTGATGGCCTCGCCAACGCCACGTGCGAAAGCGCGCCACCAGGGTTCCGCCGCGCGAACGCTCGGTGCGCCCAGCAGAGCGTCGACCTCGACACTGATGCGTTCAAAGAACGGTTGGCCAATGAACAGCGTCAACGCGGTGAACGTGTAAAGCGCGAGCAATACCGCCGCCCCCACAAGTGCCGCTCCTACCAGCCACGTGAGAAGGTCCGCCAACAGAGCGTTGTCATCGTTGACGACGTGCGCCACCATTCCTCGTGACAGCGAGCCGAGCGTTGCTATCAGTGACAACAGCGCACCCGTCATCGCAACAAAAACGATCCCGCCGGGGATGAGCCCCAGGCCCATGAGGCGCGAGTTGGCTCCCCAAGCGCGAAAACCCCGCCACACGAAAGAGGCTCCCTGGAGGAAACCACCGGTGCGCTCGCGCGCCCTGAGTGACGGGGTCATCGACCCACAATAGTGGACCTGGTGCGACTTAGTTGAGGCGCACGGATTCGAGAGTGATGTCGACTCCGGCAAGAGCCTGAGAGACAGGGCAATTCGCCTTGGCGTCCTCGGCGAACACGGCAAACTGCTCAGCGGTAAGGCCGGGAACCGTCGCGACAACGGTCAACGCGCTGGACTTGACTCCCTCGCCGGGCTGAAAGGCAACGACGGCGTCGACGTTGAGGTCTGTGGCTGGGGTGCCGTTTTCTCCCAGGCCGTTAGACAGTGCCATGGCGTAGCAGGAAGAGTGTGCGGCGGCGAGGAGTTCCTCGGGGGTCACGGCGGATCCTCCACCGGTGGACCTGGACTTCCAGTTGATGTCGAACTCGGCGACGCCGGATGAGACCAGCGAAGTGTGGCCGGAGCCTGAAGGTAGGTCGCCGGACCACGTGGTGTGAGACTTGCTAGTTACTGTCATGGTGCTCTCCTTAACTGTTGCGTGAATGTAGGCTCTGGCAGGTGTCTACCACTCGCCCTGCTTCTGACAACAACGACGCACCGGAGTTAGTTCCCGTGCCCTCGTCATCGCCCTCAAACTCGGCGAAGAGCCGTATCGATCCTGATGACCTTGCAGTCACCCTACGGGTGCTGGCGGAACTGAGCGAGATAAGCGAAGAGGACCCTGACTTCGTGTCGGTGCGCAACGCGACCGCCCGCATGATCAAAGCAGTGAAGCAGGTCCGTCGCAGCGAGAAGCGCGCCAGCATTTTTGAAGCCGACAAGGCGGTGGTTGCCAACACCGCAACCGGAGCTGCGGATCGCATCGACGATGAGACGCGAGGGCTCACACTCACCGCCTCGAACGCTGCTGCGACGGCCGGCTCGTTTGCTAAGGCGCGTCCGTGCTACATCTGCAAGCAGAAGTACTCAACGGTTGACGCGTTCTATCATCAGCTCTGCCCGGACTGCGCCGCGCTTGGCCACCGCAAGCGCGAGGCTCACGCCGACCTCCGCGGCAAGCGAGCTCTACTGACTGGCGGGCGCGCGAAGATCGGGATGCATATCGCGCTGCGCCTGTTGCGAGACGGTGCACACACCACCATTACCACCCGCTTCCCGCGTGACGCGGTGCGCCGCTTCGCCGCCATGGAAGACGCCAGCGACTGGCTGCACCGCCTTAAGGTGGTCGGCATCGACCTTCGCGATCCCTCTCAAGTCGTCTCGTTGGCGGACGCCGTGGCAGCCGAGGGTCCGCTCGACATCCTCATCAACAACGCCGCCCAGACCGTGCGCCGGTCCCCCGGCTCGTATGCCCCGCTGGCTGACGCCGAATCGGTGCCTGTCGAGCCTGGTCTATGGCCAGAGGGTCGCGGCCCTGACCTCTTAACCTTTGGACACGCGAGCGACGTGCACCCCCACGCCCTCGAAGACTCCGTAGCCGCACACCCTTTGCTGGCATCGGCTCACTCGCCGGAGCTCAAGGCCGCGGGAGCCCACGAGCCGTCTTCCGGCATCGGCACAGCCGATGCCGCGGAGAACGCTCGCCGGCTCACCGAACTCGCGCTCGCTCCAGGCTCATCCTCGCTCGCCAAACTCGCAGATGGAAGCGCGATCGACGCCGGCGGGCTGGTGCCTGACCTTCACGAGTCAAACTCCTGGGTACAGGGACTGGGCGAAGTGGACGCGTTGGAGTTGCTCGAGGTGCAGCTGTGTAACAGCACCGCTCCGTTCATCCTCATCAATCGATTGCGACCCCAGCTCGCGGCCGCCGCGCGGGGATCACGTGCCGACGGCACCGGGCGCAGTTACGTCGTCAACGTGTCCGCGATGGAGGGCGTGTTTGGCCGCGGGTACAAGGGCCCCGGCCATCCACACACCAATATGGCCAAGGCAGCCGTCAATATGCTCACCCGCACCAGTGCCCGGGAGATGTTCGAGTCCGACCACATTCTCATGACGAGCGTAGACACGGGTTGGATCACGGACGAACGCCCACACCCCACCAAGGTCCGCCTCGCCGAAGAGGGCTTCCACGCCCCGCTCGACCTGGTTGACGGCGCGGCACGGGTCTACGACCCGGTAGTGCGCGGCGAAGCGGGCGAAGACCTCTTTGGCATCTTCCTCAAGGACTACGCGCCCTCCGCGTGGTAACGCCGGAACACAACGGGGTTCGGTGCTGTTGACTTGACTATGCATGAGGCGACGTCACTAGACCACATCGAGCTGACCACCATCCACGGTGAGAACACCACGCTTGGCGCTTACGCCACCAAGGCGTTGCTGATTGTCAATGTGGCGTCGCGTTGCGGGCTCGCGCCCCAGTATGAACAACTAGAGGCGCTTCAAAAGAAGTACGCGGAGCGCGGCTTTACCGTGCTGGGATTCCCCAGCAATCAGTTCTTTCAGGAACTTGGTAGCGAAGAAAAGATCGCCGAGTATTGCTCAGCGACATGGGGGGTTACCTTCCCGATGTTCGCCACGGTGAGGGTAAACGGGCGTCAGCAACACCCGCTCTACGCAGCCCTCACGCAGTACGCCGATGCGGACGGCAAGGCTGGAAAGATCAAATGGAACTTTGAAAAGTTCGTGCTCGCTCCCCACGGCAGCGTGTCAAGGTTCCGCCCCACCACTAAGCCCGATGCGCCCGAGGTCATCCGGGCTATCGAGGTGGCCCTGCCGTTGGCCTAGGCGCTACCCTCGTGCCGCCTCAGCGGCGCGAGGGTAGCACTTCGCTGTCGCCGGCAAAGGTGAGGGCGGCGAGGGCGCGTGATTGAGCATCGTGCGAGGTTCGCTTGAGTGCCGCCGCCTGCTCAGGTGTAGCGAGCAGCGTCAGGCCTCCCACCACCGACTGGAGCCGGAGCCCTACCTCTACCGTGCCGGCGCCGTCGCGAGCAATGGGCCTCAAGGCATCGTCTAACAGGTCACCAAAGTCAGTGCCAGGAACGCGCACTTGGTCGTATAGAACCTCGCCGTCCGCCTCCGTGGTCAGCACCTGCGTGAGCACGCGTTCGATGGCGTTAAGCACCTCGACTGCCGTGCCGGGATCGTTCGCTGCGGTAGACAATGCGCGGCTGGCAATTTCGGACAACGCGACAAATCCCAGCCGGGGGTCTTGCTCATAGGTGCGGTGGTTTTCGACCCGAAAGGCGTCACGTACGCCCGCCACCGCCTCTGCGCTGTGCGCTCCCTCGAGGTACGCGACCGCCGAACCCAGGTAGACCACAGCTCCCGGAAGCGCTGACACATGTACCACCGCCCCCGACCGTTCTGCGGTGGATTGCAGCAACGCCATGTCAATTCCGGTGAGGCACCCAGTCTCCTGGCTGGGCACGGGAATCGCGGTTGCCGGGATGGGTTCGCTAGCGCGAGCACCCAGGTAGGGCCTCGTGGCGTAGTCGCACGCGACCTGTGCGGCGGCCGTCTCCACCCTGTCGATCACGTCAGACATGCGCCCAAAGCCGGTGAGGTGGCTGATCCATTGCATCAGCGTCACCACAATGATGGCGATGACGGCGAGCGTCCCAAAGAACAGGATGGTCTTGCCCCGGTCGTCGTAGTACCCGGTCGACAGGGCCACAATTCCCACAATGGAGAACACGAAGGAGCCAAGGAAGCTCGCCAGCGCGTTTTGCGAGGTACCGTCGGCGATCAGCAGCTGTGTGGCACGCGGCGTGCCCACGGCGGCGGCAGACGCGTAGGCGGAGATCATCGCGGTCAACGAGAAGGTGGTCACCGCGAGCATGGACGTAGCCAACACCTGCAGAATTGTGCTGACGGAATCCTGGCCCAAATTCACAGAGATCGCGCTGGGCAGTAGCGGTCCCACAAGTCCCGCGACCAGCGCGAACGCTATAGCCACGAGCGTGAACAGGGCCAAGCGGAACCAGATGCGGCCCGCAAGGCGACTAAGGAATGTCTTCCATTCAGTCATAGTCGGGCGTCTCTGATTCGCTCGCGACCCAGGCCCCCGCGTCTACGCTCACTCGATTGCGCCCGGCAGCCTTCGAGTCGTACATCGCCATATCCGCGTGGCGGAGTGCGTTGGTGAGCGAGACATTACCGTCCGCGCGCGAGATGCCAAAGCTCACCGAGGGAACCTTCGACTCCTCGTCAGCGCCGGTGAGGGCAAAGTCCTTGGCGAGCGTATTGAGGCGCTCAACGGCCTCGTTCACACTGATATCGCTGAAGAGCATGCCAAACTCCTCGCCGCCAAGCCGCGATGCCAGATCGCCTTTGCTCAGCGCCCTCTTGGCGCACACCCCAAACAGCTCGAGCGCACGGTCCCCCGCGGCGTGGCCCAGAGTGTCATTGATGAGCTTGAAGTGGTCAAAATCGGCAATCACCAACAGCGCCGAGTGGGATTGGCGATTAGCGACGTCGATGTTGCGCTTGGCCCTTGAAATGAAGGTCTCGCGGGAGAGCAGTCCGGTGAGGTCATCGACCGCGATACGTCGGCGCAATTCGCGAGTCTGCTGGTCGTAACCCAGGGCGGACACGGAGAACGCGACCGCTACTAGCGTGACGAGCAGAATCAGCGTTGCGGGCCCTCGCCCGGCGATCACCTCGAACCAACTGTCCTCTGGTCCGACCGCAACGAAGAGCACGAACCGGATCAGGTAGAAGACGGAGAGAAGGCCGGACGCGGCTGCGCTCACAACGAGAGCGAGCCTCGCCTCCCCGTCCAGGTCCTCATTCAGTGACACCCGGGCCCGCCACGCGATCCACATCTCGCGTCCGGCCAAGCCAAATAGTGGGCCCATTGCCAGGTAGAGAGCGGCGTTGCCTGCCCAAATATTGGTCGCGGGCGAACCCATGAACGCGGCGATTAGGACCAACATGGGCACCACGAGCATGACCCATCTGGGATTGTTCTGATCCCGTAGGGACCGCGTCGCGAACCATACACAGACGCCACCCATCGAGGTAATCACGGATGACAGTGGGTTGGTGAGGACTTGCAGATCAGTGCCATTTGCCAGCAGCAATACTGGGCTGATGGACGAAAACAGCAGTGCTAGCGTCCACCAGCCGGCGAACTTCGAATGCGTGGGCCGGTAGACACCCAAGTAGAACAACGCCAGCACGCACATGGAGACTCCCGCGAGGGTGAGGCGCAGCGTCTCGATGTCGAACATTTGATGAGGCTACCTGCGTTTAGTCGCTATTTTCTACACCATGCGGAATCTGACACACACTTCAGGGAGCAAGAATCGCTGCATGGAGCCACTGTTCGGGAACGCCCATTCCCTCGACCAATGACAGCGCGTGAGGGCGCAGGTCTCGGCACAATGAGTTGATCCCAGCGCCGATCGCCTTGGACTTGGCCGAGGTGATGCGATTGTGTTCTAGGTACCACGCGCGGTCGTTATTGATGCTCTCAAGTGCGAACAGCGCGCACACGTTCTGCAGCACGTGGCGAGTCTGGGCATCCGTGACCTTGTCGAGCCCGCTCACGAAGGATTCCAAAGCCACGCGTTCGATGTGTGCCCGGGCCACGAATTGCACGTGGTCACCGAGCGAATTGAACGCCTCAAACGAGTCCCCATGTGCCGCGGCCGCCGCCTTGAAGCGGCGGGCTAGCGACTCGAGCGAGTGACGCTCACGGTCTTCAAACATCACGGCGTGCCATGCGGGGTCGATGAGAGCCGAGTCCTCGGGATGGCGGCGAGCCGATGCGGCCAGCTTGTCAAGGATGAGCGATACCCCTGTTCGCTCTAGCACTGTCTCCCCCACCACGCGTCCGGTCTCCCGGACAACGCCGCTGCGGTCCAGCTCTCCCCAGGCTCGCTTGTAGTCAGTGAGCAACGACTTGGTGACTAGTTGCATGAGCACGGTGTTGTCGCCCTCAAAGGTCGCGAAGACGTCGACGTCCCGTCGAAGTTCGGTCAATTGGTTCTCGCTCAGGTAACCGGCGCCCCCGCAGGCCTCCCGCGCTTCTTGCAGCGCCTCATTCGCGAACTTGGTGGTCACGGCCTTGAGCCCCGCGGCGCGTGATTCCAACTCACGCTGGTCTTCTTCGGTGTGGTCGCCACCACTTTGAATGTGTACGAGCGCGGCAGTGAGGTCGTTCTGGGCAAATCCCAGCGCGTACGACCGCGCGATACGCGGCAGCAGCCTGCGCTGATGCACCACATAGTCAAGAAGAAGCACCCCCTCCGGACGTCCTGCCTCCGGGAATTGTCGACGCTTGAGCGCGTACCGCGTGGCGATCGACAGCCCTCGCCGCGCAGCGATTCCTCCGCCCGCGGCGATACACACGCGACCGCGCACGAGCGTACCCAGCATGGTAAAGAACCTGCGGTTGGGGTTCTCGATAGACGATTCATAGACGCCTTGGGAGTTCACCCCCCCAAAGCGGTCGAGCAACATGCGCCGGGGCACCCGTACGTGGTCAAACATGATGGTGCCGTTGTCGACTCCGAGTAGACCGCCCTTGTGCCCTTGATCACCGATGGTGATGCCAGGAAGCGGTTCACCGGCGTCGTTGCGCAGGGGCACCAAGATGGTGTGCACGCCGTGACCCTGGCCATCCACCACGAGCTGTCCGAACACGGCAGCCATCTTTCCGTCGCGGGCGCTGTTTCCGATGTAGGCCTTCGCCGCGTCCGGGGAAGGCGAATGAACCTCATACTCTTCGGAGTCCGGCAGATAGGTAATGGTGGTCGCGAGGCTCTGTACGTCCGAACCGTGCCCGAGTTCCGTCATCGCGAACCCGCCCAGGAGGCGCATCGACGTGATATCTGGTAGATACGTCTCGTGGTGCCACTCATTGCCCAGGTTGGTCACCGCACCACCGAAAAGTCCAAACTGAACGCCCGACTTAATCGTGACGGACAGATCGCCGTGAGCCAGTAGCTCGAACACCATGACCGCCGACAATGGATCAGAGACTGCGTCCGCCCCATCGGGCACGCCGGTCGCGCCCAGCCCGTTGGTGTTCAGCTGCAAGAGCCTGTTCAGCGTCCATTCGCGCGACGTTTCCACATCCGCAGCCGGGTCCCTCAGCAGGTCGTCTGCCAGGAATGTTGCCCGCCCTACTTCCCGCTCACGGGCGTAAGGGCCGTCCAACGCTCGTCGCAGGCTCGCACCGAGGGTGGTCAGTTGCTCCTCATTGAGGACGGTCATGTGCGAGTCAGTCAACGTCATTGTTGCTCCCTGAATATTTATTTCGCGATAAATGAGTCTGGTGGAGTCGCAAGAACCTCTTGCGGTTGAAGCGCGACGGCAAATGCGGCCGAGAAGAGCCGGGAAATATTGTTGACGATGTCTTCGCGCGGTTCCGGGTCCGGTGAGTCCATCCAGCGGTCCACCACGGCCCGAATGAATCCCACCAGTCCGTAGCCCCAGGTGGCCGCACAGGCGTCAGTGACGCCCTCGCCGGCCCCACTGCGCTTGATGACGCTCGTGATGTAGTTGCCGATGCGGCTCGGGCTCGCTCCCAGGGGGTCGCCTCCCCCGGCACCCGGGGTCGGACCGTTCATGACGAAGCGATAGATATGTGGGTCCTGTTCAACGACGGCTAGATAGGCGTCAGCAAGCGTGCCCGCTAGCTTGTCGAGGTTCCCTGGGGCCTGCTGCTCGATCACCGCCGTGAGCCGACGCTCGATATACACATGCACTGACTCCACGACCGCTGCATACAGACCAGCGCGGTCACCGAAGTGTCGGTACAACACCGTCTTGGACGTGCCTGCACGCGAGGCGATCTCATCCATGCCCACGCCTGCGCCATGAACCCGAATTGATCTCAGCGCGTGAGACACCAGTTCTTGGCGGCGAATAGCACGATGAGCGTCCCAGCGGGTAGCTCGACCGTCCGTTGTCATGACTTCACCCTAACCGATACGGCGAGTATCTGCTACCGTGCGTATCGGAGACATTATCGCGAGCCAACGGAGGCATCATGAGTAGCCAAGCATTCATTGTCGGAGGAAACCGCACCCCCTTCACCAAGATTGGCGGGCGCTACGCTCAGGCCTCCAATCACGATCTGCTCACGTCGGCCATCGACGGACTCGCGGCGCGATACGGGCTGAGCGGCACGCGGATAGGCGAGGTCGCTGCAGGCGCGGTCCTCAAGCATCCCCGCGACTTCAATCTCACCCGTGAAGCTGTGCTGAGCTCGTCGCTTTCCCCTGAAACTCCCGCCTGCGATCTGCAGCAAGCGTGCGCCACGAGCCTCGAAACCACCATGTACATCGCGAACAAGATCGCGCTAGGCCAGCTCGAATGTGGCATCGCGGGCGGCGTTGACTCCGCTTCCGACGCTCCCATCTCCGTCTCGGAACCACTTCGCAAGGCTCTCCTCGCCGCGACTCACGCCCGGTCCACCCCCGCTCGCCTCAAGGCTCTCGCGCGGATCCGACCCAGCCATCTCAAGCCGCTTTCCCCCGGTGTCAACGAACCGCGTACCGGGCTTTCCATGGGGGAGCACCAGGCGCAGACCACGGCAGGGTGGGCAATAGCCCGTGAGGACCAGGACCAACTCACCGCCGACTCGCACCACCATCTCGCGCAGGCCTGGGACGACGAGTTCTTTGACGACCTGGTGACCCCCTACTTGGGAGTGGTCAAGGACGGGATCCTGCGTCCGGATACGTCCGTAGACAAGCTCGCGGCGCTCAAGCCGGTCTTTGGTGGGCCCAAGGGCACGATGACCGCCGGCAACTCGACGTCTCTCACGGATGGCGCAGCGTGCGTGCTACTCGCATCTGAGCAATACGCGACCAATCACGGGTTGCCGATGCTCGCGCGCATCGTTGACGCGGAGATCGCCGCGGTGGATCACCCGGCCGGTGCGGACCTACTGCTGGGTCCGGTGGCCGCAGCAGGTCGCCTGCTCGCACGCCAGCAGCTCACGCTGGATGACTTTGACCTATTCGAAATCCACGAGGCCTTTGCCTCCACCGTCCTCGCGACGCTCGCGGCATGGGAATCGGAGGAATACTGCACCTCGATAGGACTCTCCCACGCCATCGGCAGCATTGATCGAAATAAGTTGAACGTCCATGGTTCCTCACTCGCGACGGGCCACCCCTTTGCCGCCACCGGGGCGCGCATCGTCGCCTCGCTGGCAAAGATGCTCCACAACCGTGGCCCTGGTTCCCGCGGTCTCATTTCGGTATGCGCCGCAGGCGGCCAGGGCGTCGTGGCGATTGTGGAGGCTGTGTAATGAGCGCTCTTGAGAAGTTGTTCTACTCCCCCGTGGGCCATGCGGTCGCGACGCGAGCCGGACTCGCGGACCCCCCGACGCTGAGGCGCGGACGCTCGTGGCCGGAGGGCGCGCTTGTGGTCGCGCCTCTGGGCGCCTCGACCCTCGCGCAAGACACGCTCAAACTGTTAGGAAGGGAGACCTCCTCCCCCGTACTCGACGCTCCCGCCAAGAACGCTCCCGGCTACGGATCCCGCATTGGCGCACTAGTCGTGGACGCGACCGATATTTCTCGCATTGCTGACCTGGAGGACCTCCGGTCGGTGCTCAGGCCTGCTATCCGTGCTCTCGAGGATTCCGGCCGTATCGTCATTGTGGCCCGCGAACCCCATGGCGATTGGGAGTCCCGCGCTGTTTCCCGCGCACTTGATGGCGTCAACCGCACCGTCGGCAAAGAACTACGGCGCGGTGCCACCACCAACTTGATCTACGTGACACCAGACACCAGCGCCAGTAATCTCCTGTCGACGTTGGGATTCCTACTCCAAGGCCGATCCGCCTTCGTAGACGGACAGACATGGCACGTGGGAGCCAACGTCACAGTGGTCCCTGAGTTCGAGGACCAGCCGCTTGCCGGCAAAGTCGTCGTGGTCACCGGCGCCGCGCGCGGCATCGGCGCGGCAATCTCACGGACCCTGGCCCGCGACGGCGCGAGCATCGTGGCGGTCGACATTCCAGCCGCAGGCGACGGCCTTGCCGGCGTTGCGAACGAGGTGGGGGGGACCGCGTTGCAGCTCGACATCACCACGCCCGATGCCGGGGCAAGGATTACGACGCACGTCGCTGAACGCGGCGAGCGGATCTACGCCGTGGTGCACTGCGCTGGCATTACTCGCGACAAGATGCTGGTGAATACGGACGCCGACCGGTGGGGATCGGTACTCGACGTCAACCTGACTTCGCAACTGCGGATGAACCAGACGCTGCTTGACCCAGACGTCGCGGGTTCCGTCGAGGACGGGGGGCGCATCGTAGGTATCGCCTCCACCTCGGGGCTCGCCGGGAACAAGGGGCAGGCCAACTACGCGGCTTCCAAGGCGGGCGTCGCCGGCCTCGTGGAAGCGATGGCCCCGGATCTTGCGGGACGCTCGATCACCGCCAACGCGGTGGCACCTGGATTCATCGAGACCGCGATGACGGCTCGCATACCGTTCGTCCAGAGGGAGATCTTTCGGCGCGCCAACAGCCTCAGCCAGGGCGGCCAACCGGAAGATGTCGCGGAGACCATTGGGTACCTCCTGGATCCGGCATCGGCCGGCGTTTCAGGTCAAGTGATCCGGGTGTGCGGACAAAACATAGTGGGTGCGTGATGGGCCGGCCCGAGGAGCTCTTGGACGCGGTCCCGTCGATGGGCGCCGCGTTTGCCAAGGCCCTGGCCCCTGGCCGCCAGGGTGCGGCACGCATTCCCCCTCAGGTCACCGTAGCCAGAGGAATCGTTCAGGACGTGGACCGGTTAGCCGCGTACGGCCGGGTGTGCGGGTTCACGCTGAGGAACGCGGTGCCACCCACCTGGCTGCACGTGCTGACGTTCCCTTTGCATGTTCACCTGCTGTCCTCACAGGAGTCCTCAATCCGCCTCGCGGGCGCCGTGCACGTGAGCAACACCATGACGTTGCATCGCCCCGTCGGCCTCGACGAACAACTCGAAATTAGGGTGCATATCGATCACCTCCGCCCTCATAAGCGCGGCGCGCTCATCGACATGGTGGGCGAAGTCCGAGTGGATGGCGACACCGTATGGGAGGGAGTGAGCACCTATCTAGCCAGCGGAGTGAAGGTCCCCGGCGAGGCGGAGCACATCGAACGAACGCCGTTCGAGCCCATCACTGTGCAAGCACGATGGCGGTTAGAGAAGAATCTGGGGCGCCGCTACCGCGAGGTCTCCCACGATCCCAACCCCATCCACACCAGCCGGATCGCGGCTAAGGCCTTTGGGTTCTCGCGACCGTTGATCCATGGCATGTGGACGCACGCGCGGGCGCTGTCTACCCTCGAGTCGAGACTGCCACCTGCCTATTCGACGGAGGTGACGTTCTTGCGCCCCATCTTGCTCCCGGGCACCGTAGGGTTCGCGTCTACCCCCACTCCGGCCGGGTTCGACTCCGCCGTCACGTCTCGCGACGGCTCCAAGGCCCACCTGCTCATGGGTATCACCGGCGCGCCGTAGTTGGTGAAAACAGGCCGCTCCCCCCATGATTGTGGTCACACTTCCGTCCATCAATGAGGATGACAATGACTCAAGAAGCCAATGCCCCGCTCCCGTCCGACGACCCCGTTGGCTCTGGAGAGCGTCCCTGGTTTGCTCATTACCCTGATGCTGTCCCCCGCCGCGTGCCGATGATCGAAGACCGGTCACTCAGCGACATGGTGCGTGACACCGCTGAAGAGCACGGCGATAAGACCGCTTTTTCCAACCTGGGCGGCACCCTGAGCTTCAACGAACTGGATCGCTTGGCCACCGACTTCGCCGCGTTCCTACAGCATGACCTCGGGCTGAAAAAGGGCGACCGCATCGTCATCCAGATGCCCAACCTGATGCAGTTCCCCGTCGCCTTCTACGGCGCCCTGCGTGCGGGACTGGTCGTAGTCAACGCCAACCCTCTGTACACCGTGAACGAACTTAAGGAGGTGTGCGACGATGCCCGGCCGTTGGCAGTAGTGGTGCTGTCAACGTTCGCGGACAAGGTGGAACATCTGCTCGAGGGCTCCACCATCGAACACGTGGTGGTCACCTCGGCTGCGGACATGCTCGCCCAACCCAAGCGCGCCATCGTGAACTTCGTGGCAGACAAAATCAAGCACATGGTGCCCGACTACAGCATCCCCCACGCGATCCCGTTTCTTACCGCACTGAAGCACGGCGCCGCCGCACAGTGGGAGGACCCTCATCTCAACCCCGCGGACGTGGCGCTACTGCAGTACACGGGTGGCACTACCGGAGGTACCAAGGCTGCAGTGCTGACCCACTGGAATCTACTGAACAACCAGGAACAGTTCATGGGGCAGATTCGCAACACACTGGGCGGGGACAAGCAGGCTGTCGTCATCGCCGCACTGCCGCTTTATCACGTGTTCGCGCTGACGGTAAATGCCATCGGCTTCTTCCGTTTTGGCGCGCACAACGTGTTGGTGACTAACCCCCGCGACCTTGCGGGGTTCGTCAAGACCATTAAGCACAGCCAGCCTGACGGACTCATGCTCGTGTCCACGCTCGCGGGAGCGCTGATGGACAACGAGGACTTTGCCAAGTCTGACCACAGTTCTCTCAAGTTGACCGTGGCCGGGGGGATGGCCCTGCGTACGTCAATCGCGACACGCTGGTTGGAGATCACTGGCACCGAGATCACTGAAGGCTACGGGCTGACCGAGGCCTCGCCCGTCGTGTCGGTCAACCCCACTCACACTCGTCCGCGCCTCGGCACCATCGGGTTCCCCTTACCGTCGACAGACGTGCGCATCGTCGATGACGAGCACAAAGACGTGGAGCCAGGTCTTCCCGGCGAACTTGCCGTTAAGGGCCCCCAAGTCATGCGCGGCTACTGGGAGAAGCCAGAAGAGACCGCGGCTGTTTTCTTTGACGATGGTTGGCTGCTCACCGGCGACATCGCCACGATGAGCGAAGACGGGTTCCTGAGCATTGTGGACCGCAAAAAGGAGATCATTGTGGTGTCCGGCTTCAATGTCTTCCCGGGCGAACTCGAAGACGCAGCGATGCTCCACCCCAAGGTCCTTGAGGCTGGCGCCATCTCCGTTCCCGACGAACGATCCGGCGAAACTCCCAAACTGTTTGTGGTCAAGCGCGACGCGACGCTGACCGCGGATGAATTGAAGGCTTTCCTCAAGACGCGGCTCGCCGGCTACAAGCGCCCGCATTACCTACAGTTCGTGGACGAGCTCCCCAAGACCAACGTGGGCAAGGTCCTTCGCCGTGCGCTGAGGGACATAGACGACGGTTCCTAGAACGAGAGTTCCAGGTCGCTTAGCCATTCCCAGCAATCCCTCAGACAATCTTGGGGGCAGGCTCAGAAAGCGTTCGTAGATTCGCTTGTGTGACCTCTTCTACGCCAGACCGCGACCAGGCTGAATCTCTTGTGCCAGCCGACCCATCGGCGTCCCGCTCCACTCCCGCGCTACCCGCGCATCCCTCCCCTCGGGGAAAGCGCCGGTGGCGCAGAGTCGTGGTGGGCGGTGTGGCGACCCTGGTGCTGATGGTGGGCGGCCCTACGGCCTGGGCGCTCAACAGGTATGTCTTTGAGCATGTCGAGGTAGCGAACGTCTCTGCGTACGAGGCGCAGGTCGCGGCATCGGCTGAGTCGACGGACGCGACCGATGCGACCGATGCGGAGCCGGGCGCCGCCGCGAACTCGCTTGAGACCGCATCCACGGACCTGAGCGACCCCATCGTCACGATCACGGAAGACACCTATGGCGAGGGCTCCGATGCCGCCACCTACTTTGTAGCCGACGTCCAGCTGTCTGACATCACCCAACTGCGCTCAGCATTTGCCCAAGACTCATTTGGGCTGAACATTACTGAAACCCCCTCCGACATCGCGGCCGATGTGGGCGCAAGCTTCGCGGTCAACGGCGACTACTACGGGTTCCGCGACACCGGTATCGAGATACGCAACGGTGTCGTCTACCGAGACGACGGCGCGCGCACGGGCGCGGTGATCTACGACGACGGCACCATGGACATGTACGACGAAACCCAGACCACCGCAGCGGATCTGGTGGCGGCAGGGGCGTGGCAAACGCTGTCCTTTGGCCCGGCGCTGGTGGATGACGGCTCGGTCGTTCCGGGCATCGACCAGGTGGAAATCGATACGAATATAGGAAACCACTCGATTCAGGGTGACCAGCCTCGCACCGCCATCGGCATGATCTCTGCCAACCACTACGTGTTCGTGGTGGTGGACGGCAGGTCGTCGTCGAGCGCCGGTGTCACGCTCCCCGAACTCGCCCAAATCATGGCATCGCTGGGCGCTACCGAGGCGTACAACCTCGACGGCGGCGGATCGTCCGCGATGGTGAGTGACGGCGACCTGGTCAACAACCCGCTCGGTACGGGTGACGAACGTGGAGTTTCCGACATCCTTTGGGTGGGTTGAGCCATGTGGATACTGATTCCGGCCTACGAACCCGACACACGTCTGATTGACCTCGTAGCGCAACTGGTGCCCCACCTCCCCGTGCTGGTCGTAGACGACGGCTCGGGTCAAGCGTTCGACGACGTATTTGACGCTGTGTCTGGCGCGGGTGGCGTAGTGATTCGACAGGGCACCAACCAGGGCAAGGGCGAGGCCCTGCGCATTGGCTTTCGCTGGATACTGAGCCACGCCCCTGGCCATTCTGTGGTGTGCGCGGATAGTGACGGTCAGCACCGCGAGGGAGACATTCTGCGGGTCGCCCACGAACTCTTCGAGCGTGCGAGCCAAGGCGAACCCGATGCGGTGGTGCTGGGCGCGCGAGCGTTCGTGGGCAACGTGCCACTGCGTTCCCGGGTAGGCAACCGGGTGACCACTGCATTGGTCGCTGCTTCTACCGGCACGCGAATCAGAGACACCCAAACCGGGCTACGCGGCTACCCCACGTCGCTTATCCCCTGGGCCCTGAGCGTGAGTGGGGGGCGCTTCGCCTACGAGTTGAGGTTGCTCCTCCAGGCCTCGCGGCACGGAGTGCCCACCGTCGAGATCGAAATCCAGACGGTCTACCTCGACGACAACTCGTCGTCGCACTTCAGGCCAGTTCTTGATTCAGTGCTGGTGCTGGTCCCACTTCTGCTGTTCTCCTTGTCGTCCATCGCAGCATTTGTGGTGAACACCTCCGCCTTGCTCGTGCTCAACGCTGCGACGGGGTCCCTTGCCCTATCGCTGTTAGGTGCGCGTTTGCTCAGCGCCACGGTTAACTTCACCCTCAACAGGCGAGCGGTCTTTCACGACAATGGTCGCATCTGGCCTCAGCTGGCTCGCTATATACCGCTCGCACTGGCCTTGCTCGGCGCGAGCTACCTCGGCCTGTTGACCCTCACGCACCTCGGAATGGCGATCATTCCAGCCAAGATTCTGGCCGACTTTGTACTGTGGCTCACGTCTTACGGGGTGCAACGCTCGCTCATTTTCAAGCCCAATCGAACCCAGCATGCCAACCTCAATGGCCCATCAAGCCTCCACGAGTTTCCCGTCGCTCGCCGCTAACGCGCGGCTTTAGGCCGTCGCTGGGCCAAAAAGGTGCCAGCGTGACCCCAAAACACTACCCAAATCGGGCATTCTGGCTCGTGCCGTCACGCACCGTACCTCCACACCGTTTACGGTTGAGTCATGACTTCCGAAGCTGGCGACACCAGCAGCGTCTCTGACGCCCCCACTTTGACATTCGCTGACCTCGGCCTTGAGGGCCCCGTGCTTGCGGGCCTCAAGGACGTGGGATACGAGACGCCCTCCGCCATACAGGCGCGCACCATTCCCCCGTTGCTTGCAGGCCGCGACGTGGTGGGGCTCGCTCAAACCGGTACGGGTAAGACGGCCGCGTTCGCGCTGCCCATTCTGGCCCGGCTAGAAAAGTCGCAGAAGGCACCCCAGGCATTGGTGCTGGCGCCCACCCGCGAGCTAGCGCTTCAGGTGTGCGAGGCTTTTCAAAGCTACGCTGGCCGGCTCAATGGCATCCACGTGCTTCCGGTCTACGGTGGCCAGGCCTACGGCGTACAGCTGTCCGCGCTGCGCCGCGGAGTCCACGTAGTGGTCGGTACCCCAGGCCGCATCATGGACCACCTGGACAAGGGCACGTTGGACCTGTCGCAGCTGAAGTACCTCGTGCTCGACGAGGCCGACGAGATGCTCAAGATGGGCTTTGCCGAGGATGTGGAGACCATCTTGGCCTCCACTCCCGATGACAAGCAGGTCGCACTGTTCTCCGCGACGATGCCGCAACAGATTCGTCGCCTGTCGGCGAAGTACCTCAACAATCCCGAAGAAATCACGATCAAGGACAAGACCACCACGTCCTCCACGATCGCTCAGCGCTACCTGATTGTGAGCTACCCGCAGAAGGTCGATGCGCTCACCCGCATCCTCGAGGTGGAAAACTTCGAGGCCATGATTGTGTTCACCCGCACCAAGAACGACACCGAGGTGGTCGCTGAGAAGTTGCGCGCACGCGGGTTTGGCGCCGCCTCAATCAACGGCGATAACGCCCAGGCTCAGCGCGAGAAGACCATCAAGCAGTTGCGAGACGGCAAGCTCGATATTCTGGTGGCCACCGACGTGGCGGCGCGCGGGCTCGACGTAGACCGCATCAGCCACGTGATCAACTTCGATCTCCCGATTGACACCCAGTCGTATGTGCACCGTGTGGGTCGCACCGGCCGTGCCGGCCGCAAGGGCGACGCGATTAGCTTTGTGACTCCTCGTGAGCGCCGCATGTTGAGCGCCATCGAGCGCGCCACCCGCCAGCCGCTGACGCAGATGCACCTGCCCAGCGCAGATGACGTGAACTCGACGCGCCTCACCCGGTTCGACGACTCGATCACGGCAGCGCTCCAGAACGAATCCCGTATCGCTCGCTTCCGCGACATCATCGACCACTATGTGGAGCACCATGACGTCCCCGAGACCGATGTCGCGGCGGCGCTGGCGGTCATGGCACAGGGCGATACCCCCCTGCTGATCGACCCGGCCGCGGAACGCAAGAACGTGGAATTTGCTAATGGCCCCGCAGGCAAGTCGTCGCCTCGACGCGACGATGACCGCGGCGCGAGTCGTGGTGGTAGCCGTGGCGGTACCCCCGAGGGCGGATTCAAGACCTATCGCATCGCCGTGGGCAAACGGCACAAGGTGGAGCCCCGTCAGATTGTGGGAGCCATCGCGAACGAAGGTGGGCTAAGCCGAGGCGACTTTGGTGCGATCCGCATCAAGCCTGACTTCTCGCTTGTCGACCTTCCCGTGACGATTCCGGCTGACACGTTCCGTAAATTGGCAGGCACCCGCATCAGCGGCAAACTCATTGACCTTCAGGTCGACAAGGGCCCGCAGAGCAACCGTGGCCCGCAAAGCGATCGCGGACCTCAGAGCGACCGGGGCCCGCAGCGCAGCGGCGGCTATAGCAATGACGACCGCGGACCCCGCAAGCCTCGTTACTAGCCACTCGCACACTCTTATCTAGCAACAAGCTACGGCACCGGCGCACATGCGCCAGGTGCCGTAGCCTTTTGTGTCTATTAGCACACATACCTGCTCTGATGCGCCAGGGGAACACAAGCCATCATCTAATCGTTACTTAACTGTTGCATTAGTCTCGTGAGGCGAGTAATTTCGCCGCTATCGCCAGTTGCGCTGCCGTGCATGGACGAATGATGTGGACCCGCTCATCGCTGGGGCCGCACGACACGAACGCCTTGCGTTCCGCGCCTTAGACAGTCGCACCCCACCTCGATGTGTGCCAACGCGCATTTCTTGGCGGCGACCATTGCCCCAACAGTTGAGCGAGTTATGAGTTTTCCCCTAAGCAAGTCCCGCATCGCCGTCACGACGGTCGTTGTTTGTAGTTTTGGCGTCGGATTGGCCGGCGCGAGCGGCGCCCAGGCCTTCGAGCATCACCTGGCATTAGGTAAAGCGCGCGATTCGGCGCGAGACGTCGAGTCAAAGCGCCAAGCGCTAGAGGTGTCGTTCGACCGCGCGGCTGGGGTCGCCCAAGACGCGGTGGTAATGGCCGATGACATGCGCGTGGTCGATGCCACACAGTCATTGACGTACGGTACGGAACTCGCCACCGGGGTGGCTGCAGCCAACGAGGTTGAGGTTGCCGTCGCGCCTGTCGTCGCTGTCGCCCGGAAGTCCCCGGTCCTCGCTGCCGATACTCCCCTACAGCGCGCCGCGACCGCGTCGGCGGTTCTCGCCAAGGCTCCCCCTGAGACGCCGTCAGACGCGGACCTCTCCCAAGTGGTTGACGACGAGTCTGTTGCAAAGGTGATCGCGGGGGAATCCAACTCGGTAGACGACGTACGCGCCGCCGCAGACAAGCTCAACGAGGTCGGTGACGCCCTAGACGCGGCTGCCAAGCGTGTAGACGCGTTGTCTGATTCCGTGGAGGCCGCCACCGATGCCGCCAGACTCGACCGGGACAACCAAGAGTTGGACAGCGCGCTGCTTGGTGTTGCCCCCGCTATTGACGTCGCCATGGCGACCATAGACGCCATCGGCGTGCGCGTCACCGATTCCACCGTGACGTCCGCAATCGACGAGTCCGTCGCCGTGCTGCAAGAGGCCGCATCCGCAGCCGAAGGTCAGGAGCGCACAGACCTCACCACCGTCACAACGAGCCTTGCCAGCGTGCGCCAAGCAACGACGGCATTGAGTCTCACCGTCACCGCAGCAAAAGCTGCCCACACCACATGGGTCGACGCCGAGAATGCCCGACGAGCCAGCACCGACAGTCAGTTGTTAGAGGACTACCAGGGAACGTTGGCGACCGCACTAGCGGACCACGCTGACCAGAACAATGAATTCGTCGCCGCGCGCAGCAATGGCTGGACGGGGACGCCTTCTCTGGTGAACGGCTCCAACGGTGGGCTCGCCAGCGGTAGTTTGTGCTCCGTCTCGTTCGACAGCGGTCAATTTCTCCAGTGTGACGCGGCCCATGCCCTCGAGGACGCTGACGACGCGTACTTTGAGCAGACCGGACGTCATCTTGTCATGACAGATTCCTACCGCTCGTACTCGTTGCAGGTCATCACGCGAGCGAAGAAGCCCACCACCGCGGCGGTTCCTGGCACCTCCAACCACGGCTGGGGAATGGCCATTGACCTTGACCCGGCATCGGCCGCGTGGCTCACTTCCCATGGCGCCGATTATGGCTGGGTCCACCCGGACTGGGCGAGTGCCGGAGGCTCAAGGCCCGAATCGTGGCACCTTGAATACGTTGCTCCGGAGGTAGGAGGATTCGAAGCCCCCGCCGCTCCGGAGCTACTCGAGCCCGCGCAAAACGCCTTCGAGCAGGAGTGACCCATCCGCGTTAGCCAAAATAACGTCCGGGCCGATGATTGATAGCCAGTACCAGATTCAGGAGTACCGCGCCGACTATTGAACTCAGCAGGATGTACGGCTCCACTAGGGCAAGCGAAGCGAGCACCACCACGACGTCCAGTGCGCCCTGAACGTATCCAGCCCGGATTCCGCGCCGCTCCTGAAGGTACGCGGCAAGTATGCCGAAGCCACCCGCCGATGCGCCGTGACGAAAGATCATGATCATTCCGACTCCTATCACGAGACCGGCAAAAATGGCGGCGTACATGGGGTTCACCGAGGTCACGTCGAGATACTGCGCGTGTAGCGCAGAAAATGCGGAGACGAGGCTGACGGTGATCAGCGTCTTGATGGTGAACCGCCAACCCATGCGCTTGACGGCCCGAAAATAGAACGGGACGTTGATGGCAAAGAACAGTATCCCGAACGAGACTCCCGTCAGGTAGTTACCCAGGATCGCCACTCCCGCGAGACCGCCGGAGACCCCGCCAATCTGGTTCAGTAAGAACAGCCCAAAGGACATGAGGAAGGCGCCACTTGGCAAGGCCAGCGCGTCTTCCCAGAGCGCGTGCTTCTCAGCGATGGGTGGATCAACAACACTCAAGACGAACCTCCTAGAGGGCTGATGCTAGCGGAACGCGCCGGCCACCGGGCCCACCCATCGGGCATCGCTCTGAGCTGCCGCCTGGCGTCCCTCACGCGAACCTTGGGAATCCCCTGAGTGCTCGCCCCTCCCCATTCATCGCCAAGCGAGTAGGTGAGCCACTTCCGTGGCCACGGGTCGAATCGCAGTTCCACGCATTCGCGAAACTGCCCCGCAGCTACCGCCAGCACGTTGTTTTCGAGCTGGCTCGCGACGGATACCCAGGACTCGTCGCATGCGTCGCAGCCGCACGCGGGGTACCTGGTGTCGTGGAGTAGCCCGGCGTGCACGTGGACAGCAGGGAGGGAGGTGAAGACGACAGTCAGACTCGCCGATGCCGCACTCGTCGGTGTCACCCGGATGGCCCGCGTCGCGGCTGGGGGCGGATGCCGCAAGTCCTGAACAAAGGCGAGGTCCTCGCTCACCTCGACGGCAAAGGTGCGCGTCAGATGAGTGACCAACGCCTCCGCGATGCGGTGAGTAGAGGCAAACCGTTCGGGATGGCTCACCACCGAATAGGCGTCCGCAGGCGGGCCTCCCATGCCCCATCGGTCACCGTAGTGGATTGTTTCACCACCAGCACCGTGAAACTCACGCGCGGCTATCCACGGGCGGACGTATCGGCTGCTCACGGAAGGCCACCTCTCTTAGTGCAGTGCTGCGCTCACGCGGTCCGGACATGAGTCGCGTACCTCGCGCACGCGCGAACCGAGTCCGGGCTCAAACATTGCCCCCGTGGCGCTCATCACGACGTCCGCGCCGGCATCCCGCAGACTCAAGTAGTCGTGAGGGGAGCGCACGCCGCCCACCCCGAAGATTGAATAGTCCCCGCCGGGAACTTCCCTTAGACGCGCCAACCGAGAGACCATCTCGAGCCCCGCCCAGGCGATCGCGGCGCCGCACACGCCGGAGACGTCCCGCCCCGCGCCAGGCAATGCCTGGCGTCCGTGCCGATTGATCACACGTGCCGGGATGGTGTTAACCGCGGCGTAGCCGTCTACGATGCCCCGCGTGCGGCTGACCAGATCCTTCAACACTTCCTTATGCTCGAAATAGGCAAGCTTAAGAACCAGCGGAACGTCGCCGATGGCATCCTTTACCGCGAGGGCGATGGCGGCGACTAGGCGTGGGTCAAAGCACAGCAGTCCCGCCGAGCCTTCGTTGGGACAGCTCAAGTTCAGTTCAAGGATGGGCGCGCCGGTCTCACGGACCAAGAGGGCGGTGCGGGCGTGGTCGGCGACCAGTGCGGCCTCACCAGTTCCCGAGTATCCGGGGGTGCGGGTGCCTTGGAACGACCCGATCAACACCTGGCCGTGTCCGGCCGCCCAGACCGCGTCAGCCATGTCCGGCTGCCATTCATCGGGGTCGCGTGAAGGCACGCCGAATGAGTTGGTGATGCTGGTGACGCCGGTGTAGTCGTCGTTCGCCAGCACTGGCCGCGTAGCGCGTTCGTAGCTGAGCGGACCATTCACGTGCACCGCAAGCGTGTTGGGAAATGCATGGGCCGGGCTCGCGCAGGAGCGCACCGTCTTGTACACGTTGACGTCGTAGCCGTTGCGGAAGGCCGCACTGCAGTACGCGGCGTTGAGCAGCGGTCCCGCCGGAATGCCGAACGGCCGGTGGACCTGATGGCCAAAGACCTCGTATTGCGGAGGTGTCTCAGGCACGTCCACATCCAGGCCATCCGCGAAGTCGCCAAAGGGCCCGCGCTCGTAATTGTCGGCGTAGGTAAGCAGCGGATCGTAGAACGGTGTCATCATGATTCAGGCTAGGTGCGAGTGGGCGCTACGAGCCGGGACCTCAGTCCCCTAAACGGGCACAGTCCCCTACCTCAACACGAAGGGCCGACGGCGCCCGCCTGGAACGCCGCCGGCCTTAAGTCACATCGTGATGTTTGAGCTATTGCGTGTTAGGCCCGGTCCTGATCGATCCGCACGAGCATCTTGCCGGTGTTGGCGCCGCGCATCATGTCGATGAACGCATCGACGGTGTTGTCGATCCCGTCAACGATGGTCTCGTCAAAGACAATCTTGCCCTCGCCGAACCAGCCGGTCATCTTCTCCTGGAACTCAGGTGCCAGGTGAAAGTAGGCCATGAGGGTGAATCCCTGCATCCGTAGCCCGCGCGTCAACATGTTGACCATGTTGTCTGGGCCGGCAGCCTTCTCCGTGGAGTTGTATCCGGTGATCGCGCCGCACAGTGCGATCCGTCCGCCGTCGTTCATGACGTCCAGTGCAGCCTCGAGGTGGTCTCCGCCTACATTGTCAAAGAAGACGTCCACGCCCTCGGGCGCCGCGGCGGCAAGCTGTCCGCGCACGTCGCCGTCCTTGTAGTTGAATGCCGCGTCATACCCGTACTTCTCAGTAAGGAGTGCGACCTTCTCTGGCGAACCTGCCGAGCCGATGACGCGCTTGGCCCCCAAGAGGCGCGCGATCTGACCAACCGCGGTGCCCACGGCGCCCGCCGCTCCAGAGACGAAGACAGTGTCGCCTTCCTTGAGCTGCGCGATGGTGGTCAACCCCACGTACGCGGTGAGTCCGGTCATCCCGAGGATGTGCAGGCGTACCGACAGCGGCAGTCCCGGAATGTCCGCGACAGCGTTGAACGTGCTTGCGGCATCCTGAACAGTGTCGCTCCAGCCGTGCTGGTGTTGCACGATGGTGCCGACGGGCAATTCGTCCGACGCCGATTCAACGACACGTCCGATTGCTCCGCCCAGAATGGTCTCCCCTAGCGCGTAGGGCGCGACGTAGCTACGGCCCTCATTCATGCGGCCCCTCATGTAGGGGTCGACTGAGAGGAATTCGTTGAGTACGCGCACCTGGCCGGGCGCTAGAGCGTCGTGGACAACCGTCACGCGTTCAAAGTTGTCGTGAGTCGGCCATCCCTCGGGGCGGGATGCGAGCTGTATCTGAGTGGAAGTGAAGTCAGTCATGGTGGTGTCTCTTTTCTAGGCAATCGGAACGGGTTCAATTACTTACGGTTTTTCCTGCCCTAGTCAGGCTAACGTCGATACTGTAACGTTCATTCCAATAACCTTTCTCATCGGTAGCACCAAGGGCAGGCGAGACAACATGGCACGTACCCCGACTTTTGACCGCGACGCCGTTGCCAGGGCTGCGCGTGCGGTGTTCTGGAGCAACGGCTACGAAGCCGCGTCGATTCCCGCGCTAGAGCTCGCCACCGGGCTGAGCCGGTCAAGCATCTACAACTCTTTCGGCTCCAAGCGAGGACTTTTCGACGCGGCCGTCGCAAACTATCTCGCCGAGGTCGTGGAGCCACTGCTGGCGCCGCTTCGCCACGATCCCGTCCCCCCGGATGCCGTGTTCGCGTACCTGGAGGTGCTGCGCCAAAAACTCATCGACCCCGGGTCGATGACCTCGCTCAACGGCTGCATGCTGGTGAGCGTCGCGGGCTCCCCTATCGCCAGGGACACTACGGTGGCCCGCGCTATCGCCGATTATCGAGATACGATGCGCAGCGCGCTCGCCAATGGCATTCAAGCGCATGCGCCCAACGTCGGGGCGACAGAAGTAGGCCGACTGGCAGCAATCGTTACCGGCATGGTGATCTCCGCGCTTGCCTTAGCTCGGATCGCGCCGCTGGACGCTGCCGATACCATGACCGCCGCCGCGGCCATCGTCGCGGAGGCCAACAAGACCTAGCGGCGGCGGCCGGCGAACAACGTGTGCAACAACGGTACTAATGAGGCCAGCATCAAAAGATTCCCCAGCCCCAAATCATCGGCTCGCACAGTGGCTCCCGAGAACAGCAAAGCGCCAAAGAGCAGCGCGGACATTAGCCGGCGTGCGGTTCCCTCGAGCCGGTCCAGGCGGCGCTCGAGTCGCGGCGTGGTGATGGCAAGGCGCCCCTCCTCTGCCCTGGTGACCAAGGTGTCAAGACGCTTAGGCAGCCGCCACGCTATCCCCGCAACCTCGAGCGCCTCCTTGCCAAAGTCCTTCGCCACGTTTGCGCCCTCGTCGCGAAGCAGTTGCGCGGCATAAGGCTCTACGGAGTCCCACAGGTTGTACTCGGCGTCCAGCGCACTGCAGACCCCGGAAGTGAGCGACATCGCGCGCCCCACCAAGAGAAAATCGTCCGGTATCTGTATGGGGAGGGTTCGGACCACTTCGTTGAACTGCATCCCAAAATCTCGAAACTCACGCGGGTCGACGTTGCGCAGTTCGGCAAAGCCCATTCCGCCAAATCGCGCGAAGAGCTGGGTCAGCACTCGCTCGAGTTCAACGGTCTCAGCATTGGGAAGCAGCACGCCCATGTCCCGTGCGGCCTCTACCAGGCCCGTGCCATTTTGGGTCGCGGCCGAGATCAGGAGCTTGCGCAGGCTGGCGCGTGTGGTGGGCGGAATCTCGCCCATCATCCCGAAGTCGATAAACGTGAGTTTCCATCCGCGACCGGAAGCGTCACCAGGTGTCGGCGTCACAAAGATATTGCCCGGGTGCGGGTCAGCGTGAAAGAACCCGTGGTTGAACAGTTGATCGAACATGACCTCGGCGAATACTGGCGCCACGGCAGCGGGATCGATGCCGGCGACCCGAAGCGACGCCACATCGGTAATCTTGATGGCCGTCACGTCTTGGAGTGTCAGCACCTGGCGAGTGGTGCGTTCCCACACGATGGTGGGGACGGTGAGGCGGTCGTCTCCCGCAAAGTCTTCCGCGAAACGCTCGGCACTCTGCGCCTCATGGAGGTAGTCAATCTCTTCAAGACTGGTCTGGGCGAACTCCTCGATCAGGGCCGGCATATTGACGCGACTGTAGACCGCGCGGACGCGGTTAAGCCATCCGCCGACCTTACGCAGCGCTGCCAGATCGACGTCGACAATTGCGCGGATGCCCGGCCGCTGGACCTTGAGCACTACCGCATCCAACCCGGTATCTGCCGCATCAAGGGCTGAAAGACGAGCCCTATGCGCCTGCCCCAGCGAAGCGGCTGCCACGGGCACCTCGTCAATCGAGCTAAAGACTCGCTCTAGCGGCAGCCCCAGCTGCTCCTCAGCGAGGGCCCTGATCGCGGGGAAAGGCACCGCAGGCACCTCGTCTTGCAGACCCTCGAGCTCCGCGGTGATCTCTGGCGGGAGTACATCGAGTCGAGACGACATGTACTGGCCGACTTTAATCATCAACCCGCCCAGGTCCACTGCAAGTACGTGGAAGCGCTTGGCGAAGCGAGTCATCCGCTTGGTGCGCGTGCGCTCCGTGACACTTGCCAAGCCGATGCGGGGCAACAGCAACTCGTACCACCACGTCACCGCCAGGTTCCAACTGGCGAAGCGCAGAATGCGCCGGTAGCGGGCACGAGTGTTCCCCGCGCCCACTACCGTCTGTTCCCTGAACTGTGGGCTTGACGTCACCCGCGTTAGTCCTGAGCGAGAATTGCGTAGAGTTTGCGGCGCGCGTCGTCGATGACGGCCACGGCCTGCTCGACCTGTTCGGGAGTACCGGTACGCGACACCTGAGTTGCGGCCTGCGCCAGGTCTATTCCTGCCTTGGGCAAAGCAGAGAAACCTGGGCCAGACTTGCCCTCTACGGTGTCCCAGGGCGCCTGCGAACCGGCGCTCGCTACTTCTTCTCGCCCGGCATCGGTCAGCGTGTAGGTCTTGCGGCCATTCGACTCCTCGGCAGTGATCAGGCCCTCATCCGCCAGCATCTGCAACGTCGGGTACACGGAGCCAGCACTCGGCTTCCAGCTACCGTCCGTGCGCTCTTCGATCTCGCGAATAATCTGGTAGCCATGCATGGGCTCTTCCGCCAACAGTGCCATGACCGCGACGCGCACGTCGCCGCGACCCATACGGGTAGTCACGCGCTTCTCGAACGACGAGCGCAACTGCTCCATCGCTTGCCAGACGCTGTCGGGGTGCTTGCCTGAGTCGAAGCCTGCGGCCTTGAATGTGTTGTTCATGATGACCTCCTATAGAAAGAATACCGATACGTAACGATATATCGCTTGGGTCGTGAGCGATAGTCCCGATGCTCAGATTTCACTCATTTTCGCTCAGAGCGTTCCTGGCCGTGCTGCGCCGTTCGCGGGGCCGCCCTCCTATTGCAACGATCGCCACGCACAAATCATCCCCCATGTAGGGAGGTGGCCATTCTGGGCTATATGATGGATTCATCAAGTCACCATGTTGTGGCTACACCCCCAACACGTGAGGACTTTCTCAGTGGCTTTTGGCGAGGGCGAAAAGCCCCTGTACGAGATCAAGGCAAACCTCTTCAAGGGCCTTGCTCACCCATACCGTATCCGCATCCTTGAACTGCTTGCCGGGGTCGCCGAGGCTCCCGTATCAGTGCTGATCACCCAGACCGGGCTCGAAGCTTCCCACCTCTCGCAGCATCTCGCGGTGCTACGCAAATACGGGCTCGTGCTCTCTGACCGCCGCGCAAGTGGTGTCTACTACCGCCTCGCTTTCCCCCAAGTCGCTGATCTCTTGCGGGTAGCGAGACAACTCCTTGGCGAGACCCTGCATGCTTCTCAAGCACACGAGGAGTCTGCGCGTAGCCTCCCCACGATTTCGTCCGCCCGATGAAGCCGTCATCGTGGGCGATTAGTTCGCTCCTCCCCTCCCGTGACGACTACCGGGACCTAAAGAAGACGTGGCGAGTAGACATCGTCGCCGGCATCACCGTCGGCATCGTCGCGTTGCCGCTGGCATTGGCGTTTGGCGTCAGCTCCGGCGTGGGCGCGGAAGCCGGCCTCATCACGGCGATCGTCGCGGGCATCGTCGCCGCAATCTTTGGCGGGTCGAACATCCAGGTCTCCGGACCCACGGGTGCCATGGCCGTTGTCCTGGCCCCCCTCGTGGTGACCTATGGCGCAGGTTCTGTGGTGATCGTGACCATCCTCGCCGGAATCATCGTCGTCACCGCGGGCTTCTTGCGGTTGGGCCGCACCGTCAACTACATTCCCTGGCCGGTCATCGAGGGATTCACCGTCGGTATCGGCGTCATCATCTTCCTCCAGCAGGTACCCGCAGCGCTCAGCGCCAGTGGCAAGGAACACAGCACCAACGCGGCGGTAGCCTCGATGCAGGCCCTCCTAGGTGCGGACTGGTCCGCTGCCGCCCTCTCTCTTGGCGCCGTTGGCGTGGTGACGGCAATCATGCTGGGCCTCGGTCGGGTGAGCGGCCGCCTCCCCTCGTCCTTTATCGCCATCGTGGTGGTCACGCTCTGTTCTACTGTGTTTGGCCTCTCCATCGCTACCATCGGCGAGCTTCCCCACTCCCTGCCGCTGCCCACCATGCCGTCGGTAGAGATGGACACGCTACTGAATCTCATCGGACCGGCGTTCGCCGTCGCCGCGCTGGCCGCCATCGAGTCACTGCTGTCCGCCAGAGTCGCGTCCTCTATGGCCGACACCGGCCCCTATAACGCAGACCGCGAATTGGTGGGCCAGGGGCTCGCCTCACTCGCTTCGGGATTCTTTGGCGGCATGCCTGCCACTGGCGCCATTGCGCGCACCGCGGTCAACCTTCGCTCCGGCGGCCGCACGCGCGCCTCGGCCGTGGTGCACGCGATCGCGCTGCTTGCCGTGGTCTACCTCGCAGCCGGCGTGGTCTCGGACATTCCGTTGGCGGCGCTGTCCGGAGTGCTGATGGTGACCGCAGCTCGCATGATCTCCCCCACGATCATTCGCCAGGTACTGCGCTCCACCCGTTCCGACGCGATCGTCTTTAT
>Ga0307486_1000620_pt1 | contig 31198 bp, 30 predicted proteins | sample CBIW02metaG_FD_203663 | JGI IMG/M metagenome (GOLD analysis project Ga0307486, IMG submission 203663) | Sea-ice brine microbial communities from Beaufort Sea near Barrow, Alaska, United States - CBIW 0.2 | ecosystem: Environmental > Aquatic > Marine > Coastal | place: USA: Alaska | collected... | reverse complement strand
CGCTCTGGCGGGGATACGAGGAAATCCTTGCGGCAGGCGATGTTCAGTCCCCAGCCCGAGTCCACCCGAAAACCGGTGGCCGCATCGCGCAGACCGAGCCGCGGCGACTGCTGAACAGGTTGGGCCCACACCAAGACGACGTGCTGCGCTTCGCCACCAACTTCACCGTCCCCTTCGACAACAACCAAGCCGAGCGTGATATCAGGATGGTCAAGCTCCGCCAAAAAGTTTCCGGGTGCTTGCGCTCAACCACGGGCGCGGAACACTTCGTGAATATCCGTTCGGTGATGTCCACCGCCAGGAAGCAGGCGGTGAACGAGTTCGAAGTCCTCCTCGACGCGTTCACCGGCAACAGCTGGATCCCCGCACACGCCTAACCACGGCACCCGATGTCACCGGTCAGATCATGAAAACGCTTGGCCCCAAAAGAACCTGACTAGTTACAAAGGCGATATTCGCACCTATCACGAAGACGGTGTATGGAAGAGCAAGGTCGAGGGCAGTTCACGCGCCGCTCATGCCGGTGGCACAAAGGCGGAACAGTGGGCGGCGGGACGTGACATGGCGGTTGGCCGAGGTGTCGAACACGTGATCACGAAGCTTGACGGCACTATTGGGGTGAAGAACTCATACGGTGAGGACAGCTTCCCCCGAAGGGGTAATTTCCTGTGAACGCAAAAACTACGGCCTTGAAGCCGATGTAGTCGGTGACCGAAAGTAAGGCCTGTTTTCGGCGCCACGGCTTGGAAGTGGACGCGCATACTCCGAGGGAAATCGGTTACTTAGCCGACCACGCCATCAGCTTGTCCACACATAGCCTCAGTTTGTGCTCCGCGTCGTCCTCACTCCATTCCGCTTCCGCGTGTCGCCATGCGATGTACCCGTCAGGGCGAACAAGCAGTGCCCCCGCCTCATCAACTTCACGGACAAGTGCCCATGAGCGGTAAAGGTCCCGAGTGGCAAGGTCGCCGACGGTGACAGAGTCGAGCCAGGGAAGATCCATCCGTTTGACGGCTTCAACCCAGGCTCTGCCGCTGATGCCTGTAATAAGGGTGGTCTTTCCACGACCAACGACGTCGAGCGTGGATATTCGTCTGCCGTACTGATTGACAAGCCACGCGTGAGGAAGTTTCGCGCCTGGCCGCGTGCTCGGCTGATAGTGCAGCTCGGCATCGTGCGGCCAGATTTCGCGTTCAGCGGCGTCCTGAATGACGCAACCAGATTCGTAGCGTTGATTCATTTCAACGCCGTGCGCATTAAATTCGTAGTTCTTGATGGCCAGTCCTTTCATGAGGGCGTCTCGGAGTTCCGCACTTGCCGGACTTGGATCGCCAAGCTTGGCCAATAGTCCATCGGGCCATTCGGATGGGGTGATGCTCCGGAAGGATGCATTGAGTTCGGCGAACTCGCGGCGCGACTTGTTCGCGCGGTCGACGATCTGTCGACCAATAGGAGCGCGCTCGTCGCTGTATGTCTCCAAAAGCGATGGGTGCGCATGGCCATTTATCACGTAGGCGAGTTTCCACGCCAGGTTGAATGCGTCCTGAATACTTGTGTTGGAGCCAAGGCCCCCGGAGGGCGGGTGGCGGTGCACTGCGTCGCCCCCGCAAAATACTCGTCCAACCGAATACACTTCAGCGAAGGCTTGGTTCACCAGCCATGTTGATGTAGCGGTCACTTGCACCTCGACGCTCGAGTCGCCGATCATCGAATGGATTCGTTTTAGGAGGGACTCCTCAGAGAAATCAGGCGGGCCGGCCTCGGGATCATGACCCCAACCCGCAATCCATTCGGTCCAGGGGCGAACCGTGCGCAGCAAGCCCATTCCGATTTCGCCGAATTGCGCACTCGGACTGGCTATCCAGTACAGGATGCTGGGCCGGTGGGCAACCAGGTGGCTCAGGTCAGCATTGAACTGAACGTATGCCGTTGTGGCACGGGCCTCGTCGCCGACCAGTGGCAGTCCCGCATCGTCGGCGACGCGGGACCGTGCGCCATCGGCCCCGATCAAATAGCGTGCCCTGACGTCGTATTCGTGACCCGAGATACGATTTCGGAACGACACAGTGACACCGTCGTCATCCTGTATATGCGACAGGTACTCGGTTTGGAAAGCGAGGTTGGCTCCGCGCTCCGCCGCGTTCTTCAGTAGCACCGATTCCATCTCAGGCTGCGTCACGTCCAGCATTCCTTCGGGACTCGCCGCAACATAGGCGCCATGGCGGTCATCGCCGGTTCCCCAAGCATTGATGCGAAGCAACTCTTCGCTTGCGAGGCTGGTAGTGAACAGGGTGTCGCCCATCAGCTCCCAACTGGACCCGTACAACGTGACTTCCTTCGAGACGTCGAGGTCCCGCAGCACTTCCATAGTCCGCTGATTCGTGATGTGCGCGCGAGGAGTATTGGAGACCCAGCCATGTCGAGTGACCATGTAGACCTTAACTCCATAGGTCGACAGCGCAAGTGCGGCGGCCGACCCCGTCGGTCCTGTTCCAACGATCACCACATCCGTGTGGAACTCAGATGAACGCGTCACTCTTGAACAACCATGTTCGTCAAGGTCCCGACGCCGGAAATCTCCACGTCAACTACATCGCCGTGCTCCAGGAGTCCGGGAGGACTCATGAACATTCCAACCCCTCCTGGGGTGCCAGTCACAATCACGTCGCCGGGCGCCAACGCAGTGAACCCAGTCACAAACGCGATGATCTGCGGGATCGTGAACACCAGGTCTGACAGTGATGCGGACTGCCTGGTCTCGCCGTTCACTCGAGTCTCCAGAGTCATCGCGTCCACATCGACGATGTCGCACGCGGGGACAAAGAACGGTCCGAATGCGCCGGTGTTAGGGAAGTTCTTTCCGGGGGTCCACTGAGAGGAGGCCTTCTGCCAGTCGCGAACGCTGAAATCGTTGTAGACCGAGTATCCAGCTACCACGTCCCAGGCGTCGGCCTCGGATACGCGATAGGCAGGCTCGCCGATTACGAGGGCCAGTTCACCCTCATAGTCAAACTGTGTGGTCGAGTTCGGGCGCACCGCCGGTTGGCCGTGGCCCATTTGAGTGTCGGAGAAGCGAGTGAACACGGTCGGCGCCTTCTGGTCGAGGCGCCCCGTCTCTTCCTGATGGGTCTTGTAGTTTACCCCGATACAGAGAATCTTGTCGGGGTCGACGGGTGGCAAGAACTCCACATCGTCAATTGCGACGCTATCTGCGCCGACGTGGCCGTCGTCGTCAACTCCCAGAGCGCCCGCCGAGATAGCATCTTTCAATGTCGCCGCCACCGCGGCTCCAGACGGGCCCAGATTAATCAGCCGGCCGTCGCGCTCGACTCCCCACGTCGTTGTCCCATCAAGCTTGCGGTATGTTGCATATCTCATTGACGCATTCCTTTCGAAGTTTGACGGTGTGCCATTATTCGCGTGCCATTGTAGGCAACAGCCCATGGGACCTGAAGTCCTGGCCGTTGTACGTGCCCCAACGGTTAAACCAGCGCCCGTCATCGCCATCCCACGTGATCGGAGGACGGTCGGCGTCATAGATCTGTTCGAGGTCGGTGTAGAGCTCGATCACGGCCCCTGTCGGCTCCACGAAATAGGCGGCAATATTGTGGCCGGCCCCATGCCTTACCGGCCCCCAAATGAGGCGACGGCCGACAGCGTCGAGTCGATCAGCCAGTTTGCCTAGGTCTGCAATGCTTTGGGTTTGCCACGCGTGATGGTGAAGGGTGCCTCGGCCGGGTATCAGCGCAATACCGTGGTGGTCTGGATTGCAGCGGAGGAAGTACGCATAGTCATCCCCGATTACGTCTGAAACTCGGAAATCGAGGATGTTCACCAGAAAGTCCTTCATTCGACCGATGTTGACCGGGTGAAGGTTCACATGGCCATACCGGTCGGGGCCGAAATTCGGTGTTGCCACGTGTCTTGTGGCACTCATGCCTCGGTAGATCGAGAACACGAATCCTTCGGGACCTACGAACGCGAACCCTTCGGCTATTCCTTCAACCAAGACGTCTGACGAGACTATTGTGAAGTTGGCCGCTTGGACTCGTCGATAGATCTCCCGAAGTGCCTCAGCGCTCGCGGCCACGAGCCCTAGGTGATCAACGCCATCAGAATCCGACTCGACATAGATCAACTCATGGTGAGCCGTGCTCGACGCAGCCAGATAGGTACGCCCTCCGGTCGCTCTGGTCTCATGCAGGCCGAGTATGCCGGTGGCGACGGACACTGACTCGGCAATCTGGCTGGTTTGTAGGGCTACATAGCCCATTTCGGAAATCAATCCCCACGACATTGTGACGCTCCTAGTTCCTAACCAGCCACATCCGACGTGGATGCGCCCTGACATTCAGGGCTGAAGGCCCCAATGACAAGGACGATACTATATAAAATCCGAGGAATCTACTAAAAGATACTTATTGCATTATCTTACCGTGAGGAAACGCTGGGGGTTGAGGCTGCCTGCGGAGTTCGCGGCCGAAGCTGCCGGGAATCCAGCGGGGGCCGAGTAGGAACGTGAATTGGAAGCAGGTCGCGAATGCGAGAGGGACTCGCGGAGCTGGTGGTGGGGCCTGCGCCGGCTAGCCCGGAAGGGAAACTCCCTCAACCAAGCCGCTGCGCACTACTACTTCGAGCGTGGTCTCGAAGTGGTGGCGCAACAACATTGTTGCTCGGTTGGCGTCTCGGGCGATTGTGGCGTCCAGTATCTCCCGGTGCTCGCGCTCCACGTCCCGCCCGCTCGCCGCCGTCGAAGATGCGCTCCAACGTCGATACATGCCTGTCGCGTCCGCAAGCTGACGCGACAAGCTCATCAAAACGGGAACATGGCTCGCCTCAATGAGTTTTGCGTGAAATGCCCGGTGCGAATCTGCCCAGGCGTCAGCGACGTGGAGCGGGTCGTCGAATCTTCGACGAGGGGTTTTTGTCAACTGGTAGTGGGCTGCAATAAGCTCCGACTCCCACGCGAGGTCGCCTCGTTGAATCGCGAACTCGATTGCCATGCCCTCAGTACGGCACCGCACCTCAGTGAGGTCCCGAAGCTCATCGAGTGAAAGATGGGGAACAAAGAAGCCACGGTTGTGTTCAACGGAAACGAAATCTTCGCCGGCGAGCCTTGTCAAGGCCTCTCGGACTACGGTAGTGCTGGTGGCGTACCGGTCTGCAAGTTCGGTGGGACGGATCTTTTTTCCCGGCCTCCAGGTGCCAAGAAGTATGTCCGCCCGGATGCTCTCGTGGACGTCCTTGAGTCGGGTGCGGGTGGTGACCACGGGGGGCTTCGACATACTCTGCATCATACCAACAATAAATATTATTTCAGCTTACAATTTATTTGTGTTTTGTGTATATAGTAAGAGAAGCGGTCATGATTGCTGCAGGTCAGCCAGTCACGTGAAGACCGATCCTGTGTACGCTCAATGAAGAGGACAGAACATGAAGATCAAGACCCTGAACTCGGCCATCTGCGCTTCCATCCTTCTGCTAGCCCTGAGCGGTTGTTCAGCCGGAGCGTCGGTGGGCGCGAAAAGCGAAGCAGAACCTCTAAAGGAGGTCTCGGTCGGCATCTTCCCCTCCAAGACATTCGCACCACTCCAGCTCGGGATTGACAAGGGAATCTTCGCCAAGCACGGCTTGGAACTCTCACTTGAAAGCAGCCAGGGTGGCGCTGCAACCCTCCCCGCAGTCGCCACGGGTTCCATCGATGTCGCGATTGGAAATCCGGTCTCCGTGATCACTGCTGCCAGCAAAGGACTTGACGTCAAAATCATTGCCGGGTACTCGTACGACGGCCCTGCACTTCAGGACACAATCCTCGTAGCTGCCTTACCAAATTCGGGCATAGTCACTGCGAAGAACCTGGCCGGTCGCAACGTTGCCGTGAACAGCCTGAAAGGCGCCGGCGAGCTCGGAATCCGGGAGGCAGTAGAGCGTGACGGTGGTGACCCGGAGGCTGTCAAGTTCACCGAAATCGGGTTCCCAGACATGGCGGCCCAACTGCTCAACGGTGGTGTAGATGCTGTGATGCTCTCCCAGCCGTTCCTCCAGGATGTCATGGATGCGGGCGGCGTCATCGTGTCTGACTTCCAGAAGGACGCGGGCCTCGGCGGCACGATTCTGGTGACCTTCTCCAGCGGCCCGTTCGCTGCGCAGAACCCCGCGATCCTCAAGTCCTTCCAGACCGCATTGGCTGAGTCGCTCGAATATGCCGAAGCCAACCCGGATGAGATGCGGGACCTCCTGCCGGACTTCCTTGGGGTGGACGCGAGCACGGCCAAGAAGATCAAGTTCGAGGGTTTCTCGGCAAAGGTCAACGTCGAGGCTCTGACCGCGTACGCACAGCTCATGGTGAAGTACGGGGTATCTGACACCCTCCCAGATGTGAAAGCCACGATTCTGAAGTAGTCGGGCACCGGTGATCGTCTTGCCATCTACACATCAGTGAACGGGAGCCCTCCATATGCGCGCGTCAACCACCACACTCAGTTCGCTGCTTGAAAACGCTACGGATGAGGACCTTGAAGTGGCGGTTCGTGACGCCCACCTGCCGTCGCTGCTGGTTACTCTGGCCCACCTGACCGGCGATACCTCCATCCTCAAGACTCATCTCCGCCCCCAGTTGCCAGGCGCCGACAGGTTCCAAGGCGAAAGCTGGCACACTGCGCAGTGGAATCACAATGTTGATCTGGCCGGCAAGCGCGTGGCAGTGATCGGCACTGGGGCGAGCGCTTTCCAGATTATCCCCCCGCTCGCGGAAACCACTTCGGAGCTCACGATCTTCCAGCGCACACCCGCGTGGGTTCTGCCAACCCCTGGTTACAACAAGAAACTGACGGTTGGCCTGCGATGGTTGTTTAAGAACGTCCCGCATTACAACCGCTGGTATCGCTTCAACGAGTTTTGGGCGAAAGTGGGCGGGATTCGTGAATTTGCTGTTGTTGACCCGACTGGCGGCACCCCATATCAGTGTCTGGGAAGAACGAGGAGGTCAGGCTCAAGCTGGTCGAATTCCTCCGCGAATCCTTCGAGGATCGGCCAGATATTTTGAGTCAAATCGTTCCCAACTACCCTCCGTATGCGAAACGATCCGTCCGAGACGATGGAACGTGGGCGGCGGCTCTCAAGAAGGACAACGTCACTCTCACGTCATCGGGAATCCTGAGCATTGAAGAACATGGGATCCGAACGCAGGATGATGTGCTCCATGGATGTGACGTCATCATCTACGGCACAGGGTTCCGAGCGTCCGAATTTCTATCAACAATTGATATTCGCGGACGAAACAGCGTAGACCTGCAAGAGCAGTGGGCTGGGGATGCGCGCGCCTACTGGGGGATAACTATTCCGAATTTTCCCAATTTCTTCTGTCTGTATGGGCCCAACACCAACCTCAATGTCAACGGAAGCACGGTGCTGTTTTCGGAAGCGGCGGTGGAATACACCCTCGAATGCATCAAGCTTCTCCCGACTACTGGCCACCGCGCCCTTGACATCGGCTGGGAGGCCTTTGATGAGTACAACGAGTGGATTGATGCTTCCAACAAGCTCGTGGCAGCGGGTGTTTCCACGGTCAATAGCTGGTACAGGAACGCTCTGGGGCGTTTATCACAGAACTGGCCGCTGACAACCCTTGAGTATTGGAACGGTACTCGCACGCCAAAGGTCGCTGACTATGAGCTTCTCTAACACCGGCAGCGTTGACGGGTCCAGAGCGGCAACGGCCGTTCCCGGCTCACGGCGGGGTGTGTCACTCTCCAAGTGGAAGAGCCCACGACTCCGAAGAGTCCTTCGCGGAACAGTGGGAATTCTTGGTTTCCTAATTGTGTGGCAAATGGTACCCCTGCTCGGACTCGCCGACCCTCAATATCTCCCTCCGGCGACTGACGTAATCGTGGTCTTCGTGCAGAAGCTCACCGAGCCATCATTCCTGATTGCAGTCAGTCAAACCATGAAGGCGTGGGTTCTGGGCTTCGGAATATCGGTTGGATCCGGAGTGATCATTGGCCTAATCATCGGATCCAGCACGTTCCTGAAGCGCGCAACGCATTCCACAATCGAGTTTCTTCGGCCCATACCCTCAGTCGCAATGATCCCCCTTGCGGTCCTTTTCTTCGGGATCAAGCTTGAGTCCGAGCTGTTCCTCATCTTCCTTGCCGCCTTCTGGCCGGTATTGATCCAAGTGATGTACGGAATTGCCGACGTTGACAAGGTTGCGGAAGACACGGCACGGAGTATGCAGCTGGGGTTTGTCAGCCGAATTCGATACTTGGTCTGGCCGACAGTGCTTCCCTACCTACTTACAGGAATTCGTCTAGCAGCGGCGATCGCGCTTGTTATGGCGATCACAACAGAGCTCATAATTGGCACCCCAGGGCTAGGGAAATCCGTCGTCCAAGCTCAGGCTAACAACCAGATCACCCTGATGTTTGCGCTCATCCTCACGAGCGGGGTGATAGGGGTCGCCATCAATGGGCTTACCAGAGTTTTCGAGCATCAGGTGCTGTTCTGGCATCATTCAGTTCGAGCGGAGATCGCGGCATGAAATTTCTGGGAAAGATCGGCTACACGATCGGCCTTCCGGCCGTTCTCCTCTTGGGATGGTGGGCATATGCCTCGATTGTGCCCAACTTCTTCGTCCCCCCACCTGGAGTAGTAGCCACAGCGTTCTTGGATGTCTGGGTGAGCGAGCGGTTCCTCACAGACGTGCTACCGAGCATCGCCCGCCTTCTTGTCGGGCTCGGAATCGCGATCTTGCTCGGCAGTGCGTTGGGCCTCACAATTGGCTGCGTCCGTTGGCTGCGGGATGTCCTTGAACCTGTGCTCGAATTCATCCGCGCGATACCACCCACGATCACGATTCCGGTGCTCCTGTTGCTAGTCGGAATCAACGACACGATGAAGATTACGGTGATCGTTCTCGGAAGCATGTGGCCTGTTCTGTTGAATACAGTGGAGGGTGTTCGCGCAATCGACCCGGTGCTCAGTGACACCGCGCAGGTCTACCGGATTCGCGGATTTGCAAGGCTGTGGCATTTGACAGTTCCCAGCGCATCACCGCAGATTATGGCTGGAGTTCGCCAAAGCCTGTCGCTCGGTCTGATCCTGATGGTGATCTCCGAAATGTTCGCGGCCAACGAAGGGCTTGGATTCGCGATCGTTCAATTCCAACGGACGTTCGCGATACCCGAGATGTGGAGTGGCATCGTTTTGTTGGGGCTCATCGGCATCGCACTTTCAATAGTTTTCCAGATCGTCCAGACGCGTGTTCTGGCTTGGTACTTCGGGCTTAGAGAGGTCTCAAATGCAGTTTGATGTGCAGGCGAATGCAGTTTTACTGACACCGACACTTTCGGTGCAGGGCGTGAAGAAGGTCTACGAAACTCGTAATGGCAGCGTCGAAGCTGTCCGAAATCTCACCTTCGACCTGCAACAGGGGGAATTTGCGTGTCTAGTTGGTCCCTCGGGGAGCGGAAAGACGACTCTCCTCAAATGTATTGCCGGGCTGCTGAAGCCGACTGAAGGGCTGGTCGTGCTTGATGGGAACCGCGTGGACGGGCCGCCGGAGAAGATGGCAGTCGTGTTCCAGGAGTACGGGCGGAGCCTGTTCCCGTGGATGACGGTAGAGGAGAATGTCCGACTGCCACTGAAATCCCATGGTCTTAAAAAGACTGAGAGGGACGAGCGCGTCCACCGCGCGTTGGAGGCGGTTGACCTTCACAACGTCGGCCGCAGTTACCCTTGGCAGTTGTCGGGCGGGATGCAGCAGCGCGTTGCCATCGCCAGGGCAATAGTGTCCGAGCCGGCAGTCATGCTGATGGATGAGCCTTTCGCCGCCGTGGATGCGCAAACCAGGGCTGATCTGGAAGACCTCATGCGTCAGGTTTGGCGAGATATCGGCATGACGATTCTCTTCGTAACCCACGATATCGACGAGTCTGTCTACCTCGGCCAACGAGTGATCATGCTGTCCAGCTCACCGACTGTAGTGCAAGATGACATCGCCATCGATCTGCCCATCGAACGCGATCAACTCACCACGCGGTCGCACCCACAGTTTACCGATCTTCGAGGTCATGTCTACGAACAGATCCAAATTGCCAAACGAGGACAGGCCGCACCCGAACCGGACGGTCAGGTATGAAAACCACAACGGTTTGCGCGGCGTCCGACACCACCGTATATGAACGGCGGGTCCGTTGCGGAAGTTTCATAACGCGCTTCTTGGAAGCGGGCGATCCTGCAGCTCCTCCGCTCTTATTGCTCCATGACGGAGCAGTAGGCGGTAGTTCGTCCGGGTCCGGGGCGCAGATGATTCCTGCTCTCGCAGAGAATTTCTACGTTCTGGCACCTGACATGCTCGGCTTTGGCGGGACAGACAAAGCAGTCTTCCTGGACCGTTCGAGCCACGCTTACAGGACGGCGCATCTGACGTCCTTCCTCGACACGGTTGGCGTGGAAGGGCCGGTCGATGTAGTGGGGAATTCTTTCGGCGGTGCGTTGGCGCTGCGGGCGCTCGTCGGCCCCGAACGAATGAACATTAAATCCGTTGTCAGCATCTCCGGATCCGGGGGGCCGTGGAGAACGCAAACTGCCATCGATGAGCTCGGGCGGTGGGACGGAACGATCTCCGACTTGGCACGGGTGGTCAACTTGTTAATCGACGACGGTGATGCTTACGACGCGCATTTGGCCGAGCGGATGGACTGGGCCAGCGCGCCGGGGCATGTGAGGGCGATTCGAGCGCCGTCGCTTCCTCTCCCTGACTCCTTGCGTCCCCGGATCCAGAGGATCCTTGGCCTGCCCAGTTGGAGGGCACGCAGAATCCTGTCCTGCTCGTGCGCTGCGTTCGTGATCTGCTGTTGGAGCCCGAATGGGCCGACAACGTCAGCTCAGTCCTTCCCCGATCATCACCGATTTCTTGACGGATGCCGCCAACCGCTCGCGTTGAACTCAGATTGGAACTGAACTTTTGGCTACTATCGCTCGACAAATCAAGACCCAAGTATTCATCGTGGGGGGAGGGCCCGTCGGACTGACGCTGGCCGCAGACCTCGGAAAGAGAGGTGTTTCGACATTCATTGTTGAGCGAAACACGGAGGTGATAGACCACTCAAAAGTGAAGTCGGTGACTGTGCGCACAATGGAGTTCGCTCGACAGCTCGGCTTCTCCGAGGCGATCCGGAACTGGGGTTTCCCGGCTGATTTCCCGATGACGAATGTATTTGTGACAACTCTCGATGGCCACGAACTGGGTCGGGTGGAGGGAGCCCCAGTCGGGGAGCCGGGGGCGCCCGGGTTCACCGAATTCAGCCCCGAGTTTCAAGTCCACTGCCCGCAGCCGTGGCTCGAGCGAATTATGGAGGCGCATGCGTCGTCGTCCGACAACGTTGACATTAGACGAAACCACTTCTTCGAATCTTTCGTCGAAACGGACGACGGGGTCACCGTGGAAGTTGTGGACATCACCACGAGTGAGCGCTTCAAGGTCGAGGCCGATTATCTCGTTGCTGCGGAGGGGTTTGGCGGTCGGGTGAGTCGGCAGATCGGTTTGGCCGTCGAAGAACGTGGTATCGACTATTCAATTGACATCGAATTCCTGACCGATGATTTGACACGCGAACACGACAAGGGTCTCGCGGTGCGATACACGCTCGTTGGCTCTGGCGGTACGTGGGGGACCTTGATGGCAGTCGACGGGAAACGCCGTTGGAGGCTCGCGGTCTACGCTGTAGATCGTCAGCAGGCGGACGATGTCGATCCGGACGAGATGATTGTCAAGGCGATGGGCCATGACTTTGATTACACGGTACTCAGAAAGGGACCGTGGAAGCGGCGTGCCGCGATGGCTGCCTCTTTCAGTCGTCGGCGGGTCTTCTTTGTAGGCGATGCTGCACACGTTCTTCCGCCCAACGGCGGATTTGGGATGAACACCGGGGTGGCCGATGCCATGAACCTGAGCTGGAAACTGGCGGGAACACTTGACGGTTGGGGCGGCCCCGAACTCCTGCCCAGCTATGGGACAGAGCGCAAGCCGGTCGCCCAGGTAACCCTGGCGGAAGCGGTCCGGGACTATCACCGTCTGGTCGACGGAACCGCGTCACCGCAGATCATTGAGGACTCTGCCGCGGGTGAGGAAGCCAGACGCAGGGTCGGCGGTCAACTCACGAAGGAAAGTGTCAAGGCGTGGAGGCCGCTTGGGGTGAGCCTCGGCTATGGGTATCCGTCCTCGCCCATCGTGAGTGCGGAGCCGGGAGTTTATCCCGACTTCGACCCCCAGTCCTATGAGCCTGCGGTTGTGGCTGGACTTCGCGCGCCGCACGTGTGGCTAGGAGATGGTCGATCCACTCTAGATCTTTTCGGGGGAAACCATGTCCTGCTGAGGGCAGGGCTGCCCGCCGATTCTACTCGCAGCCTGACCGATGCCGCCGCTGCGGGTGATTTTCCACTCACCGGTATTTGCCTGTCCGAGGAGGAGGCCGGAGAACTCTTCGGAGCCCGCCTCACGATCGTGAGACCAGATGGGCACGTTGCATGGACTGGAACATCGCCTACAGACGATGAAGCGCAAACGATCATCCGCACAATCAGTGGACACGGGAGTGGATCAACTCATTGAGCTCCCGGTCCCGGAATTTCCGCGAACACTCATGAGCAACTAGAGGGGAGCAGTACCATGCCGAAACGTTTCGTGGACGACGCGAGGGACCTCTATCCCGGAAAGGTCGCCCTGGTGACGGGCGCTGGCTCTGGGATCGGGGCGGCGACGGCCGGGCAGCTCGGCTTCTACGTCGCGCTCGTGGATGAGCGACTACGCCGCCCCCAACACGCGCACACCGTCGGCATCCTCCTCTGCTCCGACAAGAACGACTCCGTCGTCAGGTACGCACTCGCCGGCAGCCAAGCACCGATCGCCGTCTCCAGCTACGATCTCCTACCGGCCGCCGAAAAAGCCGCACTGCCCTCAGAGGACGAGCTCACCCGGGCTGTTAAGGGATCCAGAGACGGATGAGCCTCGAAACGATCAAGCGCGCTGGCTAGCCCGTTCGGTGACACCGACCTGTCTGGTGTGTCTGGGAGTCAGTTCTCCCTCATGTCCGGGAACAGCTCTGGCGGCGGCGGTTCGTAGGGCAGCGGATCGCCGGCATTGTTCTTGTCCTCGGACTTCGCGAATGGGCCTTCGGGGTTCATCAGGATGGGCATGTGATGGTCGGCGTGCTCAATCCACCAGGTGCTTGAGCCTGTCGCCCCGTCTAGGCGCAGGTGCTCCCAGGCGCGCCACAGAGCATCTACGCGCGCGAGGGCTTCGGGGTAGTCCCACCAGCGTGCAGCCCAGCGGAACGATGCGTTACCGGGTCCGACGCGGCGCGCATACATGTACCGCAGTCGTTCGCGCACGAACTCATCAGCAGAACCGTAGAACAGCGTCGGCTCCTTCTCCGCCGCGGTGTTCTCGTCACCGTCGTCGCCGCGGAATGCGTCAATGTCAGTCACAAATCATCCTCCGTCTCGGTTCCGGCGGCAATCCACTCATCCGCACCCGAAGCAACGGGCGGCGCATTGGGGATCGTTGCCGACGTGGTGGAGAGACCAACAGCGCCAGCAGCAGGATCGTGAGCTGCGATGGAAGCCCGCACCGCATCCGCTTGCGGGCCGCGCATCCACGGAACGGTCTCGACAAGAGTGGCGGGAGCACCGGAGGTGAACACGACGGCGCGGCCGCGCGGCAATGCTCCCAGGTCGGCAACATCCAAGGTGCGCTCGCGCTGCACCTGGTGAGAGGTGGAGCGGTTGCCGCGGCCGACGCTCGTCGAGCGGGTGTGCTTGTCGTAGTCACCGACCATCTGAGACAGCTCGTTCAGGAACTCCGGCTCCTTCACGCCACCGCCGTACACGGCGATGTTCGATGCCGACCACAGTTTCCGCATCCCGTCCCGTCCCCAAACCTGAACTCCCTGCGACCACGACTGCAGAATGGTCATCAGCACGATCCCACGCGACCCGTAGTGCGAGTACAGGTCGGGGAGGTCATGCCATCGGCATACGTTGGCAGCCTCATCGAGAACGCCGAGCATGGGCGTGGCCAGGCGACCGCCTGGCTGCGTCGTTGCCAGTTCTTCGGCCGCCTCAACGGTCGCCGCGGTGAGCGCTGTAACCAGAGGGCCGGCAGTGCCTTTGCCCTCCTTGGAGAGGCTATAGAGCGTGTCAGAGCTGCGCACGAACGCGTGCGGGTCGAACTGAGGCCGGCGGTCGCCGGCCACGTTGCCGCCAACGGGGGTGACCCAATCCGCGATCGCGCGCACTTTCAAGCACGACGCCATCTGGGCGGCCGTGCCGTACACGCTGTCACGGCGGCGCGGCTCGCCGTTGACCTGGCCGTCGACGGCATCCGCCATCTGCTCGTAGCCGTGCTCACGCAGAATGTCGACCGGTGTTTCATCGCCAGGGGTTGTCGTCCAGGTGAACGCTTTGGTGATCGGCAGGCCCCCAAGAGCGGCCGCGAGCAGAAAGCCGGCCAGGAGGTCCTGGCCGGCATTATCGAAGTACGGGTCAGCGCGCGTGTCGCCGGCACGAGATCCCGAGGCGAAGTGTGCAGCCAGTTTCGCAGCCTTCACGTCGTCGGCGACGTAGCTGAGCGGGTTCCACCACCAGGTCGGTGCCTCCAGCGCAATGCCTTGCGGGTCGAAGGCCCACACCTGTCCCTTGACGGCGCGCACATCGCGAGTTGCATCGAGCACGTCACGCTTGTTCGAGGTCGTTAGAACAGCACCAGGAGCGGACAAGATGGCCGGGATAGCCCGACTCGTCGACTTGCCAGTTCGCGGGCCCCAAATATCCACGTGCATGTCTTCAGGCGAGCCGTAGAGCTTCTGACGGCCCGCCACGGTGATGCCGATCGGTACGCCGAGCCAGTCGTCGACGCCGAGACGCTTGGCCGTCTGACGGGCACCGGTGACCGACAGGGAGCGCAGATCACGGCCCTTACCCATGTATGCGGCTGCGCCGTCGACGGTGCTGCGCCGCCGACGCGACCGTGCGACAGCAATACCAACCAGGATGGCCAGCAGCACCAGAACAGTGATCGTGACCACGAGAATCCACGTGGCCGAGGCCGGCCAGGTCACGCGGCCGCGCAGCACTTCAAAGAAGATCGCGAACGGATCGCGGCCCAGTTTCGGGTTCACACCGTCGATCTTCGACCCGACGGTAACGGCCACCCACACGCTGGCCAGAGCAGCCACAGCTAAGCCGAGGGCGACGATCATGGCAATGGTTGACCCCTCGATGTGGTTCTGGTTCCGCCGGTTCGTGGCGCTCACGCTGCACCGTCCTTCTCGATCGCGGCTCCGCTGACTTCCACCTCGAAATCGTGGGCGACTTCTTCGGCCCCTTCCAGCCCGACAACCGGGTTTGATTCGTCGGGCTCGGGGAAGAAGGCGGCAGGGTGCCACAGTTTGTTGGTGTCGTTGATCGCGCGTTCAGCTTCGATCAGTTCCACCTTGAGCGGGATCCCCGGATGCCCGCCCACCTTGATCAGGAACTTCCCCCGCCCGGGTGGTTCCGATTCACGGCCGAGGCCGGTGTCCCATGTGCCGGGATCCTGCCATGAGGTGAGGAGTTCTTGTTCGGCACGAGAGAGCGGCACAGCACTGATGAGCATGGGCATTTCGGCGCCCGGCAAGCCGCCGGCAATGACCATCCCGCTTCTCTCGACGAAACCGCGCGCTTTCATCCGGTCCGACTCACTCGGGAGGGCGAGCAAATCGCTCATGGTGTGAGAAATCATGGCCAGACCGACACCGTAGGTACGGTTCAGTCGCGTCACGGCGTCGACACGATCCACCATGCCTCTACCGGAGCGCAGCGCGCGCCACAGCTCGTCGAGAACGACCAGGTAGTGCCGGCGTGGCTCCAGGCCGGCATCCGCCAGAGCATTCGCGATATTTACCGTGCCAAAGCCAGCCGACCAGCAGGCAAGCAGTATTGCTGCCTGCATGTCCGTGTCGGAGTCATCGATCGAGGACACGTCGTAAACTACGGGGCGATCGCGGCGCATCGGCACGTCGGTTGGGTGAGCGAAGGTCTCACCGAGGCGACCACCGGAGGTCAAGCTGATCAGCGACGCTTCCAGGTTCTCGGTGATGGCCTTGTAGCGTTCGTCATTGCCCCGGTCGAGGGCGACTGCGCGCACTTCGTCGGGGGCATCTTGGATCACACGCAGCAGGTCACCAAGCACCGGAATGCCGTCGTAGTTCTCATCGAGCCACTTGAGCGCACGGTCGATGATCGACTCCTCGCGGTCAGTGGGGGGTTCCTTGCGGAGAATCGTCAGGAGTGCTGCAACCATCGTGTGCCGGCGACCATGAGCGTCGGCTTCCACTTGGCCGGCCAGCTTTTCGAAGCCGGCCTCGCGCAGTCGCCGCGCGGCTTCTTTTGCTTCTCCGGGGTCGAGGATGTTCATGTGCCCGCGGCCGCGGCCGAGGGTGATGACCTGGCCATCCAGGGCGCGAATCATGTCCACATAATCAGGTTTCAAATCCCCGAGGATCAGCGGGAGCGCGCCAAGCCCTGCGCCGCCGGCGGCCATGCGACGCACCAGCGTCGACTTGCCCAGGCCGGGCAAGCCCAGCACGAACACGGACGGGTTGGAAATCAGGCCGGCGTCCTGGAACCAGCTGATCGGATCCGCGCACACCGTTGCGCCGGTGAACAGCTGCAAGCCGAGCGGGACACCGACCATCGGCGTCCCTGTTCCGACGGAGAACGGGTGCAACCCGCACACTTGCACCGTTGTGCCACGCCACTCATCGACCGGCTGAATCACGGAAGCCTCACCACGGCCACGGCCGAACCAGCCGCGAGGACCCGGGCGGCGCAGAGAGGGGCCCTTCTCCCGGTCAGCCTGCTTCTGCGCCTTCGTCTTTTTGGGCTGGGGAAGCTCGCGCGGCTTGCGCTTGCCGGCACGGCGCCGGTTCGATTCAATAGCGGGCATTACAGCTGCTCCCTTATCTCAGAGGGGATCCGCAGATGCCTGGGTAGCACCAGCCCGAGCGGGAGCGCGGCCGCGAACGCGGAATCCTGCGAACCGTGCACGATGCGTAGTCGCAACCTTGCCGTGGCGGAAAGGTTGTCGATCGCGGCCTTGGCGTCTGCTTCATGGGCGGCGTCGATGACCGTGGCCGTTACGAGCATGCCGAAATTCAGCAGACCGGCCCCGGATGCTTCTTCGGCCGCCGTGGCGATCGCCGCACGAGTCGAGGTCATGCTGCGCGCTGTCGGCTTGTCTGAGGACGTCAGGTTGAACGTGGCCGCACGTACGTCGGCCTCCACGAACGCCGCAGCCTTCGCCGCGTTGATTGGTCGGTATAGGAGCGTCACGCGCTTGCGCGCTACGTCGCGGTGTGGGGCCAGCAGGCGAGCCAACACGTTCGAGGGAACATTGCCGCGCGGGGCACCGCTCATCATCCAGGTCACGGACAGCGCCGAATCGTGGCGGTAGGAGTCCCAGTTCGCCTGATGCGCGGTCGGGCCGACTTCTGGCCAGTACAGCTCCGGTGGCTCGCCGGCGGCATTGGCTTCATCGATCAGTCGTGCTGCAGCCGGGTCGTAGGCAACCCGGATGACCTCGCACAGCTCCTGTGCACTCAGCGGACGGGTAGCACCCGCGCCGGTGGCAGACAGTGCCTGAGTGAGCCCGGGCAACCGCGAGGCAAGCTCGCGGCCCATCTCCTCCGAAGTACGTTTCTTCCCGCCCGTACGCGCGGCAGCGTTGAACGTCATCGCCACATACGCTTTGATTGTTGCCGAGCCGGCAGGATACTGCTCCACCAGGTCATTCAGGATGCTTTTGGCGAACTCTGGCGCATTCGGATCAATCCGGCTGGCAACCTCGCGACGCAGACGAGTGCCCGTGTCGGGTGCCGTTTCAACGGTCACCGACACCGCTTCGATGCCCGGTTCGTCGGCCAGACTTGCAAGCCACATGCCCCACTCGGCCACCCATACGTCTACCTGTTCGCGGTCGACGAGTGCCGCACCATCGGGTTCCGTGGCGATAACAATGGTGTAGTCCGACGTAGCGGGGACCTGTACGAGTGCGAATGGTCTGTTGTAGCTGTCATGCCACTCCGTGAGCCGGGAGCCGGCTGCGAGGCCGGGCAACTGAGCGGTGCCCCATTCGGCGCGGCCGAGAGGCCCCGACCGGTAAATGTGTGTGCCCTTGCCCTTCGTAGCCATCCACCCCACCCTTGTCGTTGCCCGCATCAGCATGCTCAGGCCGTGCTTGTCTTTGACCGCCACCGTGATCAGGAACAGGCCAAAGACCATGCTGGTGATCACGCCGTTGACGATGTTGGAGGTCATCGTGACGATGACGGCGAATCCTGCCCCGAGGAACAGGATCGCTGTGCCAATCGACCCCAGCCCCAAAAGGCCAGCGGTCTTAGGTTTCGTCCAGTTGCCGTAGCTGCGCGGGCCAGAGTCCGCCGCCGTCGTGGTATTGGCCATTAGGAAATCTCCTGTCTACGAACCGCTAGGTCCGGTCGAATCGTCGGCAGCCGACTGCACTGCACCCTTGGCCGCGGTCGCCGCGCCCTTGGCGACGTCACCGGCCATCTTCGCGCCCAACACAATGGGCGCCGCAGGACCAGCCGCCGCAGCTGCACCAGAGGGTGCAGCTGCCTTACCCGCCGTAGCAGCGGCACCGCCCGTCGACGACGCCCCACTCGGCGCGGACGTGGACGAACCGCCGCCGCTCGTTGCGCCAGCACCAGAACTGCTCATCCGGCGAACCGCGCCAGTGGCAAGTTCACCACCGACCATGCCGGCTGCACCAGCGAAAGCCATACCTGAGGCACCGCCACCGGCCAGAGCACCGGTCATTGGCGCGACGAACCGCAGCAGAGCCGGCAGCGCGATCAGCGCCATAAGCATCAAGGCAAGTCCGGTGAGGATCGACCAGATCCCGCCGCCGTCTTTCTGGAACGCATCCGTTCCAGTGAGACTGAATGCGGCGGCGTAGATCAACGCCGCGGCCGGCTTATAGAGGATGAACGCGAGCGTCCAACCAATCACTTTGCCGAACCACTGCTTACCCATCTGCGTATTCGTGAAACTCGCCGTCAACGGCAGCACACCGGCGAGGATGACGAGCAGGCCGCCGCGCACGACCATGAGCGCAACCTGCACATACGTCATCAGAAGAGCGATCGTGCCAAGGACAAGGATCCCGATGAGGCCAATCGGGGACGTGGAAGTGAGAGCCACCATCGTCGCAATATTCGTGCCGAAACACTGCGATGCACCGGCGGCGGACACGTCGCAATCCGTTGCACCGTTGAGCACCCACACCGAAAACGCGTCGGCCGCAGTCACCGCAAGCGTGATAACCGTCAACCCCGCCCCCGACACGACGACAAGCGTGATGAGGGACTGGATCACATCTTTACCCGGCTGCGCCCGTTGCTCCCAGGCCATCCGGATACCGCCAATAATCACGGACAAAACGGCCAGACCACCCACGTAATACCAAAGCGAGTTTTGCAGGAAACCCACCGTCGACGACGAACCCCCAGGAGCAGTACCACCGAGCAGGGCACCGACGAGAGCGGAGGCACCGGAAATCAGCATGATCGCTATGAAGATCAGACCAAGCGCCCCGATGCTGCGCATCCCCTCACCACGGCGGGAGCGCAGTGCGATCATCGCACCAAGCGCAATGATCGACAGGACCGCCAGCGCCAAACCGCTGTACGTGACGTAACTGAGGATCGTCGTGAACGCTTCCGACCCCGGATGATTGGTCGGAAGCTTGGTCGTACCGCCCCCAGCCGTCAATACCGGCGTCGGGACCGAAACCCACATCGTGCCGATGCTCGCCAACGCCTTCCCGAAACCTTCGAGAACACGGTTGGCGAGTTCCTGCACGGCGTCATTCGACGCCTTCGACACCACATCACTGATGCCTTCTCCCAGTCCACAACCAATGTCGAACGGCGCGCATGCCATTGCCTACGCTCCCGCCCATGGGATGTATCCGCCTAGGTTCTGAACCTGAGCGGGTTTGAGTGGGTTGTTGCCATTCTCGTTGGTCACACTTTTCCAGTCACCGCGGTACCACTGCAGCACTGTCGGAATGCTTACGAGCTGCCCGGTGCTCGACACTTGAAATACCAGGTCGATTGTTGCTTCATGATCGTCGTATGACGAGACTTTGAATCCGGCGAGCTGGGCCCGCAGATTCTGACCGGTCGACGCGTCCTCACCCGACTTCTGCCGAGCGATAGCAGCGTCGCGACCCGGGCCGGGAACGATGAACCTTTGAGCCAGCTCGGGCACTAATCGGCTATCCGTTCCCATCGCACCGAGATTGATCGCCGCATAGAGCGCACCTTCCGCTGTATGTGCATAGCAAGAGCGGAAGCCATCCTGAACGACTCCGGGGCCGGCACCATCTGGGTCAGTTGGCGCCGCGATCGTCCCCACCAGTTCCCATTTCGTTTCCGGCGCCTTCGTCAGAGTGTTCTTGGTCTCGAAGCCGGGCAGTCCGCAGACACTCTTATCCGCACCGTTTTCCGTGGGAGAGCTGGATGCAGGTGGGCTCGTTGTGGGGTTCGGTGTGTCGGTCGAGCCGCGCGTAATCATCGTCACGAGGACGATGATCGCGGCGAGCACGATGATGCCGACAACGATCGCCGCGGCGATGAAGCCGCGTCTTGCGAACGGGCTTCGGGGCTCAGTGCTGGTCATACGTCGCTCCTTCGCGGAATGCAGAGATTAGGAACCGGAAATGAAGCCGACCAACGCAGTGGCGGCGCCGATGATCATGACACCGACGAGGATCCCGACGAACGTCTTGACGTGCTCACCACCCTCGCCACGGCGAGAGTTGTACATGAACATCACAGCCACCGCGATCAAGGCGAGGATGGCCGCGATCAGGCCGGCCCATTTGGCCCAGCCAAGAATCGTCGTGACCGCCTCGAAACCGGGAGGAGCCACCGGTGATGGATCCGGCAGCGCCGTGACGACGTGGCCGAGCGCAGTGAGCACATGCGCTGCTGCAAGGGAGAGAGACATGGTTGTCCTTTCAGTTGTGAGCGGGAGTGCTCGGTGTTAGGGAAAGCTCCGCGAACAACTCACGGAATTCTTTGGGCAGCTGCGCCCCCACAGCAGGGCCGCCAAGACGCCACGCGTCGACCCACGGCATCGACCAGACACGCGGAACACCACCGGCGATGATCTGCTCGAGCTCACGCAGCGGCTTAGGGAGACGACCAGGCGCATCAGGCATCAGCACCAGGCCGACCAGCTGCACGCCATCGTCCAGCGTGTTCGATGCCCACTCTGTGGCTGCCCGCTGAGCGGCAATCAATCCGGCATAGTTCGTGCGTGCCACCAGGACGACTCGATGCGTCGTTCCACGAGTGCCCGGTATCGGCCACGCGTGATCCGCTGGACGAGTGCCGGCGGCGAGCAACGCGAGTGTGGTCTCACCGGCACCACCATGTACGCCCAGCCACCAAACCGTCGCAGGCCAGGCCGCAGCACGCTGAGGAAGACGGTCCGCCGTGTCAGGAACCGGGACGCCCGGCTGCGGCGCGCTTGCACCGAGCCGCACTCCTCGATGCGAGTGCGGTGGGATCACCGGAACCTCCGGCTGTGCCGGTTGTTCCGGACCGATGAGCCACGGATTCGCATTCGTCATGCGTATTCTCCTCACGTGTTGGTTACTAGCCATTCTTGGGCCATAACCGACGCTCGCGAAACCGAAATGTCTATCCCTCGTTCAGGGGGCGGCTAAGTCATGTCGTAATCATACCTAGTATGCCTCGAAATGGACGGTTGTTATCAAATATGGTCTAATTCCGCGATACCCTGTGACTGTGGAAGACAACTCACCCGCGCCAGCGTGGCCCGACACGATGCTGAGCCGATACGGCGACATGCTGAGCGTGAGGGACGTTGCGCGAGTCTTGAACCTGGAGGAAGGCAACGTGCGCAACCTTCTGCTGAGCAACGACTCCGCTACTTAGCCCCGCGAATGACGAAAGAGGCAAACTATGACCGAGACCGTTCCCACGTTCCCACGCATCGAAGCGACGATCGCAGCCGACCACACGGGGGCCGTCGCCATCAACGGAGTATCGCAAGCGGTGTCCGGCACAGACGATCAGGCCGTACGGGCCGAAATCATTGCACTGGTCACGGCCACCGCTACCGAGTTCAACAGGCCGGTACGCCTCACGACGCGCGACGCACTCGGAGAACAGGAGCTCGCTGTCTACCCCGACGGTCACGTTGAAGCGCTCACCGCTCTCACCGAGCCCCTAGCGTTCACCTCAGCCGCCTCTATCCCCCAGGCCTCCGATGAGGACGCCGCCACGCAGCCATCACCAAACGTAGTGCCGGCACCCGCGCGCGCGGCAGCGAGGCTGACACTTGACGACTTCCTCCAGTCCAGACCCGCCGCCCCGGTCGGCCCGGCCACGACCGGTTGGCAAGGCTCCGTACGACGCCTCAGCGGAGGGCTCATCTCCCCCAAGCCAAGCTCGTTCGAGCTCCGTCACCGCAGCGCAATCGAACGAGTGCAGCGATCGCTTCGCGGCCCGCGAACTGTCGTCGTCGTCAATCCCAAGGGCGGCGCACACAAGACGACAGCCACTCTTCTCCTGGCCGCTACCTTCGGGACCCACCGCGGCGGCTCAACACTGGCGTGGGACAACAACGAGACTCGCGGGACGCTGGGATGGCGAGGACAGCCGGCACGTCACCAGAACACCGCTGTAGATCTTCTCCACGACCTCGACCGATTCAACGACGTACGAAATGCCAAAGTGGGAGATCTAGACAACTACGTGCGCGCGCAAGGCTCCACACAGTTCGACGTCCTCGCCTCCGATGAGGACGCCGCCGCATCCTCCACCATCGACGCGACAGCTTTCAACGAACTACACCAGAGCCTCAGCCGGTTCTACCGCGTGCTCGTTGTCGATACCGGCAACAACATGCGCGCCTCAAACTGGGAAGCCGCACTCGCAGCCGCTGACCAACTCGTAATCGTGTCCACGATCCGAGAGGACACCGCAGCCAGCGCCGCCTGGCTCGTCGACGGACTCTACGAGAAAGGCCACGAGCAAAAAGTGCGTCAGGCCGTTACCGTCCTGGCCTCCCCGTCGAAAGTCGCAGACGTTCAGCTGAATCGCCGCCTACATGGTCATTTTGCGTCGCTGACCCGGGCCGTGATCGACGTTCCGCACGATCCGGCATTAGTGGACGGCGGCACACTCCACTACGACGCCCTGGCCCCAGAGACACGCGAAGCATGGCTCCAGGTCACAGCTACCATCGCGGACGGACTATGAGACGCGCAGCCGCCGCCATTGTGCCGCTGGCCGTGATTCTCGCCCTCGCCGGATGTGTCGGTGGTTCAGGCACCGGCAGACCGGACGCAACCACAGGAGCGAGCAACAGTCCGGCCTCGAGCAGACCCACGAGCAGCACTAATCTGACTACGCCGAAGGACGATGCGACTGCCGCTCCGGTACCGGAAGCCGACGCGAACAGCCAAACGGCGGCAATCAGCGCCGCCGAGAAAGTTGTCACCGCATTTGGACGCCCAGGCCTCGACTACCAAACGTGGATCAATGGCCTCTACCCACTCCTGACCCAGACCGGGGCTGCGGCATACGAAGACACCGACCCTGCAAACGTACCCGTTCACCAGGTCACCGGAGCCGGAACGATCATGCCCGGCTCTACGAACGTTGCTCTCATCGTGAAAGTGCCAACGGATGCCGGCCCCTACACCGTCAGCCTCAGCCGCCAGAGCAGCACAGCACCATGGTTAGCCGATCGCATCCGGCCCGCACAGGGATAACACAATGGCAGATGAAAAAGGCAAGGGCGCGCTCATCCTCATCGGTGTGCCCATCGCCGTGATCGCGAGCTTGTTTACCGTAATAATCCTGTTCATGCCAGGCACCGGATCCGCCGCCGCCTGCACCGGGAGCGCCGGCACCGTGAACCCGGCCAACATCCCCGCCAACGCAGTGGCCGGATTCTCGGCCGAGCAGCTGACAAACGCCGCGTACATCATGAACGCGGCCGCCACACTCGGCCTCGACCGCGACGCCCAAGTAATCGGCGTCATGACGGCCATCGGCGAATCCAGCCTCACGGTGATCGACCACGGCGACATCGCCGGCCCTGACAGTCGCGGACTTTTCCAGCAACGCGAAAACTGGGGCAGCCTGGCAGACCGGATGGACCCGACCAAATCCGCAACTCTCTTCTTCCAACGCCTCCAGACGATTCCGGACTGGCAGAGCCTTGAGGCGACGATCGCTGCACACAAAGTCCAGCAAAACGCTGACCCGTACCACTACGAAAAGTTCTTCGACACGGCAAACAAGATCGTCACCGCCCTTGCCGGCGGCGGCAGCTGCGCCAGCGGCACCGTGGTGCTGCCCCTCAGCCCCGGTTTCAACATGACCAGCGGCTACGGCCCGCGCGGGTTCGTCGTCGAAGGCGCGAGCACCTGGCACCCGGCCGTGGACTTGCAGCACTACCCGAACCCGTGTGGCGACCAGATCTACTCCATCACCAGCGGAACCGTCACCTATGTCGGCGGCTACCAGGTCACGATCAAATCGCCCGACGGCTACGACGTCTCCTATCTGCATATGAAGCTTTCCGACGTGTCCGTTGCGGAAGGCGACTCGGTAACCCCGAACGAACCGATCGCTCTCGTGGGCAGCGAGGGGCCATCCACCGGATGCCACCTTGACATTCGAATCAACAAGAAGGGCACCATCAACGAGGCGGTGGCCGCGTTGAAAGCAGGCGAGGACCTGGGCGGTCCGCCCTCCACGTATGGCTACGTGAACCCGGAACAGTTCTTCGCCCTCTTCGGCATCGAACCGTGCCCCGCCGACAGCTGTCACAGGCAATACTGATGCCTTCAACACCGATCCCCAACTACCCAGTAATCATGGTCGACGTGCGCGCGGATGGCAGCGCCCACGTCAACGTCGCCGGCCGCCACGTCGACTACCCGGCCGGCGACATTGCGGAAACCCGCACCGCTGTCATCGCCTACGCCGCCGACCTCGCACGATCTATGAATCGTCCCGTCCGGATGGCAACCAGCGGCCCAGATGGCATCTGGAAGCTCGCCGTGCACCCCAACGGGACCGTTACGGACCGTGCAGCCGAGAACGCCAAACCCAAGCGTCGACCGCGGACCGTGCTCGAGCAACCAAGCGCGGCCGCGGCGGGGACGACCGCCACTATCGAACTGACACCAGCGCTGGTACCTGCCCTGGTTGTCGAGCGGTCTGACTTCGTCGAAGCTGCCCCGCTCATGCAACGCCCACCGGTCGCAGCTTTGCCAACCGCAACCCTCACATTCAGCACCGGGGCAGTCGCCCGCATCCGTGCCGCGACTTTACTCGGACGCCGACCCGCCACGGATGGCGAGAAGAACACGGACGAGCTGCTGGCCATCGACGACGACTCCAGCACAATCTCCAAGACACATGCACGACTCGAATGGCAGGATGACGGGCTGTGGATCACCGATCGCCAATCCGCAAATGGAACCATTGTTGACCGGCCCGGACAAAAGCCAGTCGAACTGGCAGCCGACCAGTCTTACCAGTTGAGCGCTGGCGACATCGTGCGCCTCGGTGAAGTGACCTTCATCGTGAGTATGGACGAGGCCGATCAATGATGGTCGTCACTGCCGGGGCTGCCGGGGCTGCCGGGGCTGCCGGGGCTGCCGGAATGCGGTACTGGGATAATGCTGGGTATGGTTTTGACCAGACGGTCGCTACCAGCAGCTCACGCCGAGCTGAGTCTTCTTCCGCAGACCATCAGCGGAACCAGCATGAAAGCCCCGATTACATGACCGAAGAGGATTACTGGGCAACGTTCCCCGAGACGTTGACTACCACTGACCTCGCGAAAATTTTGCGCGTGGGCAAGGCCGCCGTGCGCTCACGCCTGCGCAGCAACATCATTCCCGCCCACCTGATTGCCGGGTCGCGGATCATCTTCAAGCAAGAGATCCGTGCCTGGTTGGTCTCAACCAGCAACCAGCCTCCAGCAGAGCCACTGCCCGCCGTTGATGTCCTCGCCCCCTACGGCGAGGAAATGACATACCGCGACCTCATGAAATTGTTCGGCAAGACGAAACAGACAATCTACATCTGGCTCAGCGGTGGACATGTCCCTGCATCCCACATAGTCGGTCGCTGGCTGATCTTCAAATCCCAGATCGCGCAACTACTCACAGAGACCAGCAACCAGAACGTCGAGGACAACTAGTGCCCGACACACCGCCACAAGTCGAGTTTCAGTTTCTTAAGTCCGCTAGATTTGGAGTCATGACTGCACAGCGATACCGCGGCGGCCGCTATAGCAAAGGCGAACGGCTCCCGCTTCTCACACGAGTTGCACCCCCCGTTAGCGAAGCCGTGCGCGAGCGGGCCGAGGCCCGCGGCATGAGCGTCAACGATTTCATCGCCTCGATCCTGGCTCGCGAAGTTGGTTTAGCCGACTACGCGCCAGAATCGTCCGTCAAGCCGAAGTCCGAGGAGCTGCCCATCGCAGACGTCGCTTAAACGAAAAGACCCGCCGCTTCCGCGACGGGCCTTCCAAGTTTCGTAGCTCAAACCCTAAAAGTTTACAGACCGACAGGTTCGAGCTAATTCCGATAAAGAACCGGTTTCTCAGGCCGAGGCTTCGTCGTACCCCCAAGAAGTGATCCGAAGGAGTTGGCACCATAGTAGCTGATTTGCACGTTAATAGCCCCTTTAGCGCCGTTTCGCCTGGGGGCGTGTCCTCTGAGCTGTGGGCAGCCTGGGAACTGACGCGCCGCCTCAGTCCTCGTGACCAGGTACGCGTGATGAAGCGTGACGCTTACGGTCGCCTCGACGAGAACAGTTACCCGAGCTTCCACCGGGTCGGCCCCGTGGCTCCCACAACGCCGTGGTGTATCCGCCTGGCCGATGACACCGGCCTCTACCGGCTGCTGTGCTTCGACTTCGACGGCAAAGACAAGTACGGCGTCGACGCCGAACTGATGGAGCGCGCCGTCGATGACGCTGATGCCCTCTCACGCATCCTCGATGAACTGGCGATCGCGCACATCGTGTGCCAGTCCTCCGGCACCGGCGGCCGCCACATCTGGATTGCTGTACCCGCGGGTGCGCCTGGCGAGGTCGTCGGGGCGTTGGCGCGCGCGGCGCGCGCCAATTACCGCACCCTCGACCACGGAATGCTCCTCAACGTGCGGGAAGGCGCCGCCCGGCCACCACTTTCCCCTCACCGCGACGGCAGCAGCTCGACCATCATTCGCGGGCAGCTCGACGCGCTCATGGCCAGCAGAACGGCTCCTGATGACCTAATCGCCCTATCTCGCGTGCTCGACGAGCGGAAACCCGCTCTGAGCGCCGCTGAGAGCGTCCCATCCGGACTCGTCGACGATCGTCACCGCGCGCACCGGCAGCTCAGCGCCGCAGGCCTGGCCCACATGGCCACGATCGGCGGCGGCAGCAACCCCAGCTGGACCGGTTTCATGTGCCTCCTCGCCGCCGCCAACGCTGGCTGGAGCCTGGCCGATGTCGAGCACGCCGCCAAAACCGCACCCGGGATGGAGCACTACCGCACCAAGAACACCGGCCGCGGCAGCCGCCGAAACCGCTCCGCGGCCGAGGGCCACGATCGCCTCGAACGCCAATGGGCCAAAGCCCGCGAATACGCGGCCGTACAACGCCCGCTCCCAGCCCAGCGCGAACCGGCCGACCTCACGGAGCTCAACGCCATCGTCACCGACGTGGAGGACCTTCTGACACGCTTCCGCGTGTCCCCCGGCCGGTGGGGCCGCACCGAATCGGCTCTATCTCAGCGCACAATCCTGACCGCGCTGGCCTACCTCACGTTACAGACCGGGAAACGGGTCGTAGCGGCCTCAATACGCGACCTGGCCCTGATGGCCGGGCTCGGCCGCACAACCGCAGCAGACGCACTACAGCGCCTCGCAGCGGCCGGATTCGCCCGCCGGGTCAGTGCCAGCGACGGCGGCAACGCCGCCGAATGGCGCTTGACCCTCGACTTTTCCACAGCCTACGGAACAGTCCGGTCACAACTGCTAGATAACCCGCGCCCCCCTATGGAACTCTTCAACGTCAGGGCTGACCAGGTAGCCACCCTCGAGGAACACCTCACTGACCAACGTCACGACCTCTTCACGAGAGCTGGCCTCGGTCACCTGGCAGGGAAGCTTTACGCAACGCTGCGGCAGCTCCCTGCGCTGACGCTCGAATCAGCAGCGCAGATCCTTGGTGTTACGACGAGACATGCGGCCACCGTTTTCAGTCGTCTTCGTCGGCACAAGCTCATTGTGAAGCATGCAGAGGGTTGGGCCAGGTCGAAACGAGATCTTCGTGACAGTGCGGCTCGACTCATTGGCGTCGCTGGCACCCTTGCTGATCGAGCCGAACGGTATCGAGCCGAACGCGAAGTGTGGGCGTGGTGGCAAGCCGAACTCGCCACCATGACCACGACACCTAGGAACCGTCCTCGACGGCCACACGTTTCGAGCCGGACCCTTGGATTCACCGACACCACACCAGGGGAACGAGCCTGGCCGCGCTATCCCCGCGATGGCGAGGGCCGCGGTGATCACCGCGAGGCCCGCTTCTGGGCCAACAACGGCATGCTCTCCCCCGACAGCCTGTGGTGGTCCAGCGCCGCGTAACCATCGAGGGCAAGCCTGCACCGCAGGCGGCCTGTCCTTTTCGTTTTTTCGTCTGTCTGGCCGGTCATCGTAGTTCGCTCACGCGCCTGCATTCCGGGCTTTCGCGGCATATCCTCACTCGCTGCGCTCGCTTGCGGTATTCCACGGTCCCTACACTCCGGCGCTACCGCTCTCAACGCCTTCGCCATCACCTTCCAAGACCGCTGGCCGGCCGCGGAAACCTACTGATGAAAACCGCCGGAAACACCGTTAACGAGACAGACCCCCATGCTCGAGAACGGCCCCCGCGCAGCGTGGCCAGCGGAACGCTGGCCACAGCCGGCGCCCTCTTCAATCGAGAAGGAGCCGCTGCGCGGCACTGTTTGGGCCTACGGGCCCATTCTTTTTTGCGGTGAAGCCTGGCGGCAGCGTACGGACGTGCGGGCTTCGTGCAAGCAGCTCACGCTGCCGTTTCCTTCCGACAAGTGCGGCACGCGGTCGCTGCGCTCCCTTATTTCGTCCCGAACTTCTCTCCCCCACCGCCCACGGGTTGCACTCCACCCTCCCGCCCTGCCGGCACTACGTGCCTTCACGGCAAAAAAACGTGGAGGGAGAGAGGGAAGAACCGATGACAACCAGCACCAAGACCCGCCGCCCGGGTAAGACTATCGAGGAGAAGAAGGCTCAGGCCGAAGCGCTCCACAACTCGATCAGCGACCAGGTCGAGCAGCTGCGTGATTCCGAACGGTGGACCGCGTTTCTCGACTTCACCAAAGCGTTCCACGCCTACTCGTTTAGCAACCTGCTACTGATCCTGTCGCAGTACCCCGAGGCCGCCCAGGTCGCCGGATTCCGCAAATGGCAGGGACTTGGCCGACAGGTTTGCAAGGGCGAAACCGGCATCCGCATTTTTGGGTACAGCACCAAGAAGGTGACCGAGGAAGACGAAAACGGTGACGAGGTAGAAAAGAAAATCGCCCGGTTCCCGATCCTCTCCGTGTTCGACATTGGACAGACGGACCTCATCGAGGGTGCGGAAGATCCCGGCATGATCACACGGCAGCTCACGGGTGCGGATGACTTCGGCGTCGTTGACGCCCTGTCGGGCTACCTTGTCGAGGGAGGCTGGACGGTCAAGTACCGCCTGCTGCAGGGGCAGAAGAATGGCTACACCGACCCCAAGGCAATGGCCGTCGTGATCGACTCTGACCTCAGCCCCGAGCACATGGCCAAGACCCTCATTCACGAAACCGCGCACGTGCTCTTGGGCCACACCGAGGACATGACCGAATACGTCGAACATCGAGGTTTGAGGGAAACCGAAGCCGAGTCAGTGGCTTACGTCGTCGCCGGGCTGGTCGGATTCGACACCAGCGCGTACAGCGTCGGCTACATCGCCGGATGGGCGGGGGCAGACACCTACCTCATCAAGTCCACCGCCGCCCGGGTGCTGCGCACCGTTCACCAGGTCGCCGGGATCCTCACCCCCGAAGACGACGCGGTCGACGAGAACGAAGCGACCTAACACCCCAGGAGGGGGGGCCCTGCCGCCCCTCCCCTGCCGCACGCTAGCGCCGTGAGGGGGTGACCCCCTCACGCTCCCCCACCAGGTGAACCCAGCCGGTGCCCGGCCCCAGATGGAACCGGCTGCGCCGGTCTGACCCTGACAGAACTTTTCTGCCCTTGGTGTCCGGTCACCGTAGTTCGCTTCGTGCCTACGCGCCCGCAGTCTCGGACGCGGTCGCACGCTCCCTTACTTCGCCCGAGACTGCGGGCGCTGCGACACTCCCGCTCTCAATCGATTTCTCTTGCCACCAAGGGCAGAAAAAACGGTGGACGACAACACAACCACTGCCCACGAGAGCACGGAACCCCGCGCAACTCACCAAACCAGGAGAGAGAAAACCCCATGACCACCACCATCCGCAGCGTCAACATCAACCCGACCGAGACCATCACCACTGTGAACTTGACCCCAAGCAGCATCGGGTGTGTGTGATCAACTCTTTGTAGGCCGTTTCGGCTCTGGAATCCTGCCAAGTTAGTGGCTGGTTTCCTGCCAAAAGAGCAATAAGAATCAGGCCAGGCAATTTCCCTCCAAGACGTTGGATTCGGGGAGTGCGCAGAGTTTGAGATCACCCGGTGGCCGAGGCCTGTCTCCCAATTGTTGGAGACATGGGCCCGCCACCCCAGATAGGTTCCTTACGGCGTAGCTACTGCCAAGCGGTCGCGCCGGAAGGAGCTAGAAAGCAGATGACGGTACCCATGTCCGTGCAAGAAAATATCAGAACTCTCGACTCCCACGGAATCGCGGGCCGTGAAATCGCCCGCCGGTTGGGGGGGGGTGCCCCTATGTGGTTCGTCAAGCTGCGACGGGTGATTGGGCTTGATAAATGGTGCCGTCACGGAGCATGGCATAAAGAACGTCACAGCGGCGTCGGGCCAGGGCGATGAGGGCTTGGT